>Ga0209187_1000081_pt1 | contig 209556 bp, 149 predicted proteins | sample BantaG_FD_187430 | JGI IMG/M metagenome (GOLD analysis project Ga0209187, IMG submission 187430) | Marine algal microbial communities from Bantry Bay, Ireland - BantryBay_4 metaG (SPAdes) (version 2) | ecosystem: Host-associated > Algae > Red algae > Unclassified | place: Bantry Bay, Ireland... | reverse complement strand
TCGCCCATTAAAGTGGCACGCGAGCTGGGTTCAGAACGTCGCAAGACAGTTCGGTCTCTATCTGTTGTGGGCGTAGGAATATTGAGGAGATCTGACACTAGTACGAGAGGACCGTGTTGGACGAACCACTAGTGTACCAGTTGTACCGCCAGGTGCACCGCTGGGTAGCTATGTTCGGAAAGGATAAGCGCTGAAAGCATCTAAGCGCGAAGCCTACTCCAAGATGAGTATTCCCTAAGGGTCGTTCTAGATGAGGACGTTGATAGGTCATAGGTGGACGTATGGTGACATATGAAGCCGAGTGATACTAATTACCCATGTGCTTCCTTTTTTCTTTTATTTTTTAATTCTATTTTTTTTATTTCATTACTTGATTTTATCTCCCTCTTGTTTTTAAACTAAAGAATAATATTTACTGTGTAGACAGTATCAAGATTAGCTCTTCGGAGCATAAGAGTAGGTGGTTATTGCGAAGGGGTCCCACCTCTTACCATACCGAACAGAGAAGTTAAGCCCTTCAGCGCCGATGGTACTGCGAAAGCGGAAGAGTAGGTCACCGCCTTTTTTTTACTTAAAACCTTATAAGGACTCGTCTTTATGAGGTTTTTTTTATTTACGGACTTATTCGTTCTTTACGATCATCTGCAAAAAAAAATAAGTATTTTGTGAATAAAAAAAAATGGATTTATCACAGCTTATCACTCAAATGCAAAACCAAGCTTCATCAGCTGAGCCTATCGGGGGTTCAATCAAGTTTTCTATGGATGGACAAGTAATTCATATTGATGGGAATGGTAATACTAACATAGTATCACAAGAAGATATCGAAGCAGATTGTACGATAGAAACAACTCTTGATACTTTAATGAAAATAAAAAGTGGCGATCTAAATCCTATGATGGCTGCAATGAGTGGTAAGATAAAAATAAGTGGCGACATGTCTCTTGCCATGAAACTCCAATCTTTAATTTAACCAATTAATAGAATTCATAGAATGAAGCATTTTTTGAAATACATTATAAGCTCGCTAGTATTAATTTTAATTCAGCAGAATTTACAATCTCAGGATACCCTTGGATTTCAGAGGGCTTACTTTGGAGATAATAGTGATATTGTTAATTATGACAACGTACCTCTTCCTGATGGGGGATTTTGTTTAATTAATACTAGACGAGATGCTGGAGATTTAGAATACTTTATTAATGTGTCAAGGCATAATCCAAAAGGTAATATAAGTTGGACAATGGATTATTTTATAGAGGACTTAAATTTCCAATTACAAAATAGATCAATAACTGCTGAGCTTCTCAGCAGCGATGAGATTTTCATTACTTCTTTGCTCTCATTTGAAGAAGATTCTATAAGTAGTGAAAAATTAATGTTAAAAATTGAAATTGGAGCAGGTACGATTGTATGGTCTAATACAGTACAGGACTCTCAAGACGGAATTGATGATGTTGCAACTTATCCATCAACGACAGTTGATTTGATAAATCGAATAAATGTCTATACTTCTCATAAGAACGATAGTGTTGGTATTCATTATAATAATTATACTATAGATGATACACTAAGATCTTCTAATACTTATGTGGTAACGGATACCTTAGATAACCTATACTCTGCTATTGTAAGAGATGCAGCATCTTCTATAGACAGTACTAATGCAGTGATGTTCAGATTAGACGAATATTCAAGTGGAGTTATAAAATTTGATATAAATGGATCCCCTTTGTTCGCGACAAAGTATTCTGCTTCAATTGATAGCATGAATGGAACTTATGAACAATATGCATTGACTCCTACAATTGATACTGGATACGTCATGCTAGGTCATGCGGTGGATTCCTTGTCACAAATATCTAATGTCGTTACCAAGATTGATAAATTAGGTAATATTCAGTGGTCTAAGACTATAGAATCTACTTTCGCTTTTTCAGTAAAGGTAAATGATGTGTTAGTTACATCTGCGAATGAAATAATGGTAACTGCAAAATATTCTGCTCTTGGTGAGGCAGGTGATATGTCTATCTTCTTAGATATGGATGGTAACGTCTTACGCCAATATGATTATGCTTCAGATAATTCATTGTACATATTGAGTCCATTCACAATGGATGTGTCCGAATATCTGTGGGGACAGTCAAAGAACACCATGGATGGCGGAATCCTGTACACAACGTCGGGCCTCGATAGAGCAACTGAGACCACTGGAAGCTATGCCATAGTAATGGATAGCATAGGACAAGCAAGATGTAATGACACTTTAGAAATGAGTATTGTTTCAGATTTCACATTATTAAGAGACACCATGTTAGTACAGGCTTCTAATTTCGCGATAACAGATACTATCGAATTGGAATCTCAGACTTTTGAATATAAGACACCAGTCCTTATGTTATTAGACACAACTTTTTGTCCACAGGATACTGTTGTTGCATTGCTAGAGGCGTTTGTAGATGGAGCTACTGCTTATGAATGGAGTACCGGGGAGACAACGGAAACGATTACTGTGACAGAAGTCGGAGAATACAGTGTCACTGTAACAGTGGATGATAAGGTATGCTATATGCTATGTGATACAAGCAACATTATTCAATTAGAATTTCCAGAAGCTCAAGTTACAGTAGATGATTCATTTCTTTGTCAGCAAGATTTCATAAGAATAACATCTGGACTTACAGCTGGAGCAGGCGCAAGAGAATACATTTGGGCAAGTGGAGAAGAGACAAGAAGTTTAGATATAACTGGTCCTGGTGATTATAGCGTAACAATAACAGATAACTGTAATAATACGGCAGAAGCAAGTGTAACTTTAACTGCAGCTGATTTTAGTCAGGATTTTAATGTTGATGTAATTGCGGATATAACTCAAGTTTGTCTGGAAGGTAATATAATTTTAACTGCGAATGCAAGTTCTCCAGCGATAGATTATACATGGTCAAATGGTGAATCAGGAAGAACTATTGTTGTCACTGAACCTGGAAGCTACACCGTAACTGTCACCGACATCTGTGAAGAAATGAGAGAGGCGACAATAGATGTATCAGATACACAATTTGAATTGCCAGATCTTAATATTGAAATACAAGCAGGCGAACTTGATTGTGAAGACGGCCTCCTTTTAAGAATAGATAATATATCTAATAGCCGAATAGCATCTTATGCATGGTCTACAAGCGCTGTGACAGATACAACTAGGATATTTACGCCAGGAGAATACTCAGTAACGGTTACAGATATTTGTGGTACAACTGCCACAGCAGTCTCTACTATAGAATCTGGAGAGCTAAATACTCTTGAATATCCTAATATATTTTTCCCAAATTCCAATATTGATATTAATAAAAGTTTCGGACCTCATATAGAATGTCCAGAATTATTTGATGGTGATGATTATTCGCTTGAGATATTTAATAGATGGGGAAATAAAGTATTTGAATCAAATAGAGTCAATCTAAGGTGGAATGGCAGAATTAATAATATGGGTAGTCTAATACAAGAAGACGTCTATCTGTTTGTATACTCTTACACAGATGTAAATAATGCAGAGATAAAAGGAAACGGAAGTGTAACGTTATCAAGATAGACACCACAGATTATAAATAATGAAATAGATGACCGCTTAATTGTGTAATTACGTGTGCATACTAATGGATATTCAGAAGTAGCCTAATTTGCTTTCATTCAGTTTGTTGCGATATTATAAATTAAATCCATTAATCAGTATTTGGATAAATACAGTTAATAAGGGTGACACACCCCAATCAGATTTGTCATGATTTTTGTTCAGCTACCCCACCTCCAAAGGTTTTTGGAATTCCATCATTACAAAATGACTTTGGTCATTTTGGTGGTTAGCACCACCACTCTGTCCTGCCAAATCCCCTCAGACTTTATATCCTAATCCCTGCAATTCTTGCAGGGCTAAACATAATGTAATCCCTCTGGGATTAAACTTTTAATTTCTGAATATCACTACAGATTTATAATTAGGGATGTTCAGAAGTAATCCAATCTGCTTACACTCAGTATATTATAATGTTATAAATTACATCATTACTCAGTAATTGGATAAAGACAGCCTATAAGGGGGTACGTGCCTATCAGATTTGTCATGATTTTTGTAAAAAATCCCGCCAAATCCCCTCAGACTTTATATCCTAATCCCTGCAATTCTTGCAGGGCTAAACATAATGTAATCCCTCTGGGATTAAAACTTCTTACTTCTGAATATCCCTAATTAAAAGTAAATTGGGTATAAATCTTTTATCGACAACCTCTCAAAAATTACACATATGGATGTTTTAGATCTAATAATTATAGGTGCAGGGCCTTCAGGTATAGCTTGTGCATTAGAAGCGAGAAAACAAAACTTAAGTTATATGATACTTGAGAAGGGAGTATTGGTAAACTCTATCTACAATTTTCCAACTAATATGATTTTCTTTTCTACTTCCAAAAAACTAGAGATAGGTAACATTCCATTTATATCACATAACGAAAAAGCAACTCGGAAAGAAGCTTTAGAATATTACAGAAGATTAGTTCTTTCTCATGATTTAAATATTAAATACAAGACTAAAGTTAACACCATAGATACAAAGAAAGATCTGTTTTCTATAAACGGAGATATGAGCTTGATGGCTAAGAATATTGTTGTTGCAACGGGGTTCTATGACAACTATAGACCTCTTGGAATACCTGGTGAGAACTTATCTAAAGTCAAGCACTATTATGATGATGCTCATTTGTATATCGGTATGAAAGTATTGGTAATCGGAGCCGCTAATTCTGCATGTGATGTAGCGCTGGAGACTTGGCAAAAAGGAGCTGAAGTGAGCATGGCTGTGAGAGGAGAAAGTCTATATGAAAAAGTGAAATACTGGATATTACCTAATATCAAAAATAGGATCAAGGAAGGCTCTATAAAGGCCTACTTCAATACAACCGTAAAAGAAATAAAAGAAAGTAGCGTTATTTTACTGTCAGAGTCAGGTGAGTTAGAAATAGAAAATGACTATGTATTAGCCATGACAGGATACTTGCCCGAGTTCTCGATGTTAAGGAAATTTGGTATTGAAATAGATCCTGAGAATAGTAACAAACCAAATATAGATCCTGATACGCTTATGACTAATGTGAATAACGTATACGTTGCTGGAGTTGTAGTCTCTGGTTCTAGTACAAGTGAATTATTTATAGAGAATACGAGACATCATGGTAGTGTGATAGTGAATAATATTGTAAAGAAGAATACATATACCACTCTACTATAGCTATAATTCTACATTGTAAATATTAGATTCATTTCTTAGTTTTTTTGTTTTTATTGTGCAATCTTTCCAGTAGACTGCTTGTGATATCTAAGAAATCGGTCTCAGTAATAATTCCAGCAAGGATATTATTTTTTACCACAAGAAGACCGCCGACTTTATGCTCTCTCATAACCTTCATTGCATCCCTAATGCTGGTTTCAGGTTCCACTGTAATAGGGTCTGTTATCATAATATCTCCCACACATTTCGAAGCTAAGGTATTATCACGGAGAGCATTAATAAAGTATCTGGATAGTATCCGTGAGGTGATGAGACCTTCTAATTTTCCTTCGCTATCTTCTACTGGCATATATCTGATTTTACGCCAGTCCATGATCTCTCCTACTAATTCTAATATGTCATCTTTCTCTACGCTTTGCAGGTCAGTCTGCATAAACTCTGATACCTTAAGTTCTAATGGTTGATAGTCATTCAGATCTTTGAGGCTGGCAGTTTTCCATGTATGCCCTGGAAGATTTGTTTTTTGATTCTTCATGATAGAATGTGTAAGTATGGTGAGAGTTTCATCTTTAGGAATGTTGTCTTTCAGCAAATTAGCATAGGAGTCAAGAATCCATATAGCACCGTTGGTTTTCTTCTTGACTCTCTCTTCCAATACACCAGTATAACGATCGATATCAGCTGTTTTTATTTTGTAAGATTTGAGACCTTCTCTTGCTAAGGGTATAAGTTCTTTTCTTAGGAGATCACGTACATGTAACTTTTTGCCTTTGATCCAAGAGTAATCAGCTTCCATTCCAAATCGAGCAGATCTACCAAAATTATCCTTCAGAGAAGAGAACTCTATTTGATTTCTTATGTCAGGATATTGATCTGACAATCCCTTCATAGCACCTAACCAAAAAGCAGCGTTAGCCATCTGATCTATCACAGTAGGCCCGGCAGGCATGACTCTGTTTTCAATTCGTAGATGTGGTTGGCCGTTTTCGCTTATTCCATATTGTGGTCGATTCCATCTATACACAGTAGAATTGTGTATTAACAAGGAATCAAGATCAGGAACTTTGCCTTTAAGTACTTGTTTCCAACTATCCTTACCAAAGATTGAGCTCAATATTACTTTGAATCTGGATATATCATCTCTATATATATCAAGTATGGAATCATTAAGCCATTCGTTACCGAATGAGACTCTTGTGCTTTGTTCTCTCATATGCTCGTGTGTGTTACGAGTATCAAGGGCTTGCTCAAACATTGCAATCCGAGACTCATGCCACAGCCGCTTTCCGAATACGATAGGAGAATTAGCAGAAAGTGAAATACATGGTCCGGCTAATGCCTGAGCCACATTATACATACGTACATAGTCACGAGGTGCTATCTGCAGATGGATCTGCCAGCTGGTATTGGCAGCTTCTATAAGCGGGGTATTGTGTCTGACAAATAATTCATCTATACCAAATATTTTAAGTTCAAAATCTCTATTAAGGTTAAGATTTTTAATGGCTTCCATCAGTGCATAGTATCTCTTACGAGGCGTCAAATTCTCTTCATTGAGATTGTATTTTTGGATAGTGGGTAGGATACCAGTGAGTACATAAGACGCATTCATATCTTTTAGCACTGTATCTAAAGTCGATAATCTACTTTGAATCTCTTTTTCCATGAGAGAAAAATTATTACCCTTAAGTTCTCTCGGAGTAAGATTAATCTCCAGATTAAATTTGGCAAGCTCTGTCTCTAACCACTTGTGACCTTTCATCTTGGACAATACCTTTGTTGCTATATTAGTGGGCTTGAGAGTATCATTATCTACTAAGACCATCTCTAATTCTGATCCAAATCTAGTGACTCCAGTCTCAAACCAATCATTATGAAGCATATATTCCAATGATCTAACATCATTAAGAAGAGCTCTAATAAATTTTTGCTTTTGTTCCTTATCCGCGAACGATCTAACTGTTTGGGTTCCCATAAATATTAATTTTGTTCCATACACATGTAATTCTATGGATTCTTCGTTACTAGAATTACTATATCAACTAAAATTAATTTTTAATTATAGAAATACTTAATCGTGATAAGAATAAAATGTGTTGTAACCATATGTTGTATCTTGTCTATTTATTCTTGCGGAAAAATAGATCCATTAGTTGAGTTAAGTACATTCCAAGAATTTGTAATTCCAGCTGGATTAAGTACCATAGAATCTCACTACTTCGTGCAGAATAATACACCTATATTATATGAATCTACTATTGCCAATTCAGGAATAGATGCAGCTGATGTAGAGAATTTTGTGGCCAGTACAGCAAGTCTTGTTCCTGCTAATGGGAGGGACTTTGATTTAGGATTTGTAAGGTCTGTCAATGTATTTCTAGTAGAGCCTGATGGTCGCAGGCATGAACTGTTCTATATAGATCAAGTTCCGTTAGGTGAAAAGCAAAGAATAAACATGCTCAATGGCATTACAAACCTAAAGGATATAATCATGAATGATAGAGCGACTATAGAGACAAAGTTAGATTTCTATACACCACCTATTACCAATAGAGAAATGAGAGTTAATATGACTTTTGCTGTCATATAACGGATTATCTATATTTAATCATTTTAATTATTCCACCTAATAGTCTGCAATACGTCGATGGAGATATGATTGTTTATTGATCTATTGTAATTATATTTATCCAAATAATTACTAAAAAATTGCAATAGTGCTAAAGTATATAGTTACAATCATAATGTGCCTATGTATGATGACCCCATCATACAGTCAGTCACAAGGATCATTTACAGGAGGATTCCAGACATCTGCAAATGTATTCATTAGAGATTCATTAATAGGAGCAGCTAATATCCCTCAGTATGATACTGGCCTATTTGGAGTACAGTCATGGTTAGACTTAGGGTATAATCAGAACGGGTTTGACATTAGTGTTAGGTTTGATATGTTTAATAATTCTAATTTACTTAACCCTAATGATTCTTACACGGATGAGGGAATAGGAAGATGGCACATAGAGAAGAGATTAGACAAGTTAGCGATCAAAGTGGGTCATATCTATGACCAAATCGGATCAGGTATCATATACAGAGCATATGAAGAGAGGCCACTCTTAATCGATAATGCATTATATGGTGGTCGACTGACATATAAGCTAAGTGATGACTGGGAGACGAGAGTATTCGCTGGAAGGCAGCGATTCTTATTCGGAGAATATGAGCCTACTGTAAAGGGGGCAGTAATCGAGGGATATGTAGACTTAGGTGATCCAGAGAAAGGAAGACTGTTTACACTTGCTCCAGGTGCAGGAATGCTTAATCGGACACTGAATCAAGAAGCAGTTAATGATATAGGATCTTCTATTAGAAATTATGTAGATTCTCAGAGATTTGGACTTAAGAGAAATACGTTTGCTTACTCATTGTACAATACCCTTACATACGGACCAGTGTCATGGTATGCAGAAGCAGCCTATAAGTCAGCGGAGTCATTTTTTAATCAATTCAAACAACTCCAGTTACCGAATGGCAGTTTAGTAGATGGCAGATGGGTACGAGAGAGTGGGACTGTGTACTACACCAGTCTAAGTTATGCAGGTAATGGACTGGGAGTAACTGTAGAGGGTAAGCGAACTGAGAATTTTGAATTTAGAGCAGATCCTCAATTGACGTTACTTAGAGGGCTTATTACCTACATCCCTGCGATGAATAGAAATAATACTTATAGACTGACGGCAAGATACTCGCCCGCTACCCAACTATTAAGTGAGCAAGCATTTCAGGCAGATGTTAAGTATAGATGGAATAAGAAGCTTACAACTCTTATCAATATATCCGACATACATACCTTAGATGGAATCAAATTATATAGAGAGTTATTTACAGAAGTCGCATATAAGTATAAGAGAAAATGGCAGCTTAAGGGAGGGATACAATTTATAGAATATAACCAAGAATTATATGAGATAAAGCCTGGTGTTCCGCTGTTAGAAGGTACAACACCTTATGTTGATTTTCTATATAAGATAAATAGAAAGAAATCTTTCCGTGTGGAATCTCAACTTATGTTTGTAGGTGATGATGAGAAGGCTGGTTTCAAGCAAGATTACGGTGATTGGATTTTTCTGTTGTTAGAATTTAATATTGCCCCACACTGGTCCTTTGTAGCATCAGATATGTACAACTCATCAGCAGGAAAGAATACACCGACTGATGAAAATGGAGAGAAGGTATTATTACACTATCCACGATTCGATGTTTATTATACACATAAGACCAATAGGTTTTCTTTGAGTTACATTAAGCAAGTGGAGGGCATTGTATGTAGCGGCGGGGTATGTCGATTAGAGCCAGCATTCAGCGGCTTCAATTTTACACTTAATTCATCTTTTTAAATTAGAAAAATGAAACAATTTTTTATTTATATAATAATTGCAATTGGGTTATCCTTTGTATCGTGTGAAGAAATATGTACGCCGATACCTCCTAGAGTAGAGGCAGAAGCAGGTAGAGTCATAATCATAGAAGAACTGACAGGCGTAGAATGTGTACCCTGTGCTGCCGCTGCTGCCATATTAGAGGACATCATAGTACAAGCAGATGGAGCTGTAGTCGCTTATGGGGTGCATGGTAGATTTCAGTCGGACCCTCTTCCGGAGAATAAATATGATTTCCGAAACCCTGATGCAGCGGAATTAGAGGGGTACTTGGTCGAGTTTGGTAAGCCTGCGGCGGCAATAAATAGATCAGAAAGTAGTACGGGATCATTTGTATGGCCTACACCTGGAGGCTGGCAAGCACCTGTAGATGCAGAATTGTCAAAACCTCACATCGCAAATGTCATCATAAGCTCTATGTATAATAATGCAACTCGAAGAGTGGATATAGAAGTAGATGTGAATGCGATACAAGATATAGAAGGTGTAATAAATTTAGTCGTAGCTATATCTGAAAGTGATCTCATAGACGCTCAAGATTCACCTGATGGGGTGATTCCAGATTTTAAGCATAAGCATGTACTCAGAGAAATGGTAACTACAATCTTGGGAGATCCTGTAGCCAGTGCAGGACTATCAGCAGGTGAGGCAATAGATACAAAGCGATATTCCTACACCATCCCAGCAGAGAATAATGGAGAGTGGATTCCTAAGAATATGGAGATCACTGCATTCATCACCGCAGAAGACCGTAACGGGGAGGTCCTGCAAGCAGCTCAAATACATATTATAGAGTAGAAAAAAAGTAAGACATATAATCTATCTTTGATCTCATTAGGGTAATACAATGAGGTTATAAGATATGAACATTTCACTTAATTGGCTTAAGCAATACATAGACGTAGATCTACCAGTAGAAAGGATATCCGAGATACTTACAGATATCGGCTTAGAAGTAGAAGGCATACAAAAAGTAGAAAGTATAACGGGTGGGCTGCGAGGGATAGTAGTTGGTCATGTCACAGAATGTGTGCAACATCCTAATGCCGATAAGCTAAGTCTCACTAAAGTAAATATCGGTACAGATGATATGCTGCAGATAGTATGTGGAGCACCTAATGTAGCCGAAGGGCAGAAGGTCCTTGTCGCAACGATAGGTACCACACTCTACCCAGTAGATGGCGACCCTTGGAAGATAAAAAAAGGTAAGATCAGAGGCGAAGAGTCCCAAGGAATGATTTGTGCAGAAGATGAGTTAGGCTTAGGTAAAGATCATGATGGGATTATTGTTCTACCAGAGAATGTCGATGCGGGAACCCCTGCATCAGAATATTATAAATTGGAAGATGATTATGTCTTTGATATAGGGCTGACACCTAATCGTTCTGATGCGACACATCATCTAGGCGTGGCTAAGGATCTAGCAGCGTATCTTAAGATCAATGAAAACTGGAAAAATAATGTAAAAGATGCCGACGTCTCACAATTCCACGTAGATATCAGCCATGCTCCGATTAAGGTCAACATAGAAAACGAAAAAGATTGCCCAAGATATTCAGGCATAATGCTTAGCGATATAAAAGTAGGTGAATCACCAGAGTGGATGCAGAATTACCTTAAGGCTATAGGCGTCAGACCCATTAATAATATCGTAGATATAACCAATTTTGTCTTACATGAGATGGGACAGCCACTGCATGCGTTCGATGCTGATAACATAGAAGGAGGAGAGATCAGAGTTAAGAATCTTACTGAGGGTACACCATTTATTACGCTTGACGAGAACGAACGTAAGCTATATGCATCAGACTTAATGATATGCGACGGTGCTGATAATCCATTATGTATAGCGGGCGTTTTTGGTGGAATAGGCTCTGGGGTTACAGAGGCCACAACTAATATATTTTTAGAGTCTGCACACTTCAGTGCAAGCACAGTTAGACCGACATCTACGAAACACTTGTTGCGGACAGATGCTGCTAAGGTATTTGAAAAAGGTAGTGATCCTAATATCACAGTCATAGCACTTAAGCGAGCAGCTATCTTGATGAAAGAGTATGCAAACGCTACTATAACTTCTGAGATCATAGATCTATATCCAGAAAAAATATTACCGCAGGAAATACATGTCGTATATGCTAATGTGAATAGACTCATCGGGGCAGATCTGCAAGTCGATGAGATGCATAACATACTAAGAGCGCTAAATATGGAACTGATTCCAATAGACGACAATAGTCTTAAGGTAAGAGTCCCGACTGATAAAGCAGATGTGATCAGAGAAGTAGATGTCATAGAAGAGATACTCAGAATCTATGGGTTCAATAAAGTGCCCATTCCCGATCAGCTTAAGACTGTCATTAATTATACGAAATATCCTAACGCTAGACAGATCAGAAGCACCATAGCTAATTATCTATCAGCTAATGGATTTAATGAGATGATGGGCTTATCACTAGTAGAGAGTAGAATGTATGGGGAAACTAATGGTCAGCATGTACAGATTAATAATACCAGTAATATGCATCTCGATATTATGAGACCTGATGCTTTGAGATCAGGTCTGCAAAGCGTGGTACACAATCACAATCATCAGCAGTCAGACTTAAGGTTATATGAGATAGGTAGGACTTATGGTGTTCAAGAAGTTGATTATAAAGAGTCTGACTTTCTAAGTTTATTTCTATCAGGAGCTGAGCAGCCAGAGTCATGGTCATCTTCCGATAAGAAGGAAGTCAGCTTCTACGATATAAAAATGTGGGTAACGAGTATACTCAATAGACTTAATATCAAGACTTATCAGATCTCAGAGTCAGAATCTTCGGACCTTTCATATGGACTTAAGTATCACCGTGGTCCTAGTATCTTGGCAGAGTTTGGCGCTGTAGATCGCAAAATACTTAAGGGAATGGGCATAGACAATGAAGTATATTATGCTTTTTTAGATATGAAATCAATTATAAAAGGTGGAAGTAAGTCTAAAGTAGAGATACAGACACTGAGCAAGTATCCTTCCACAGATAGAGATTTGGCATTGATAATAGATGAGCAAGTTAAGTTTGAGGAAATTGTCAGTATAGCAAGTAAGACTGAGAAAAAATTGATTACTGATATTAGCCTATTTGATATATATAGACATACAGATCACATCGGTGTAGGTAAGAAGTCTTATGCTGTAAGATTTGTATTCCAAGATGAGTCTAAGACGCTGAAAGACAAGGATGTAGACAAGGTTATGCAGAAGATGATTCATAATTTAGAGAGTAAAATAGGAGCGATTATACGGAGTTAATTATAATATCCAAACAATGCTTAAAATATCTTATCTTTGATCGATGGAGGCATTTAGCAAAAATATTGCTGCCTTAGAACAAAAAATGGAACAACTTGTCCAAAAGTGGAGAGATGTCCGAAATAAAAATATTGCCTTAATAGAGCATAACAAGCAGTTGGAGAAAGAAATAGAAGGGAAGAAGTCAGATATAGCAACTGAAAGACCGGAGCATTTAGATATACAATCTGCACCGATAATCAGGGACCTTTCTCAGGTACAAAAAGCCATAGATCAACAAATCAATAGAATAGATAGTTGTATCGAGCTTATAAATAAAGAATTGGATGGACAACGATGACTTAATACCTCATATCATCCAGATAGCAGGACAAAAATATCCTGTACGATTGACTGAAAAGGAAAAAGACTTAGCAAAGGAGATCGAACGAGAAATCAACAAAAAGATCACAGATTTCCAAGTTAAGTACATGGTAAACTCTAAGCAAGATGTTCTTGCCATGTTATTATTGACATACGCTTTCGATTCTAAAAACGAGCAAAATTCTCAAGTAATGAGTATTGCCAATAATAGAATAGAAAGACTACTTCAGACATTCGAATCTTTAGAGGAAGAGTAATCACTAAGTACCTTCTCACTTTCCACCACTGCCATTCTATCACTATAAATTTATTGAAATATGGAAATTGGAATAATGGCCATCGGAGGAATCATAGGTGGAATCATTATTGGATTCTTAGTTGCTAATGGTATTGTCAGAAAGACATCATTAGGTAAGATAGAGGAAGCCAACAAGAAAGCAGACCTTACACTTAAGGAAGCAGAAATTACAGCACAGAGAAAACTGGACGAATCAAAATCTAAAGCTGACAAAATAGTCAGCAAAGCTGAATCTAAAAACGAGCAGATCAAGCAAAAGAAAATCCAAGAAGCTAAAGACAAATACGCCAAGCTGAAGGAAGATTATCAAGGATACAAAGCTGATCATAAGGTAGAAATGAAGGAAAGAGAGATGCAAGTCGTCTCATTAGAAAAAGACCTTAAGCAAAAGCAAAGCAGTCTCAAAAACGAAATAGAAGGAATAGAACAAAGAGAAGCAGAAGCTAAAGCGATCAAAGAAAACTTAGGTAAGCAACTTAAGATAGTCTCTAAGAAAAGAGAAGAGTTAGACAAAGCGAATGAAGAAAGAATCAAGCAATTAGAATCTATTGCTAAGCTGTCGGAGTCTGAGGCTAAGGACAGATTACTAGAAGCTGTAAGATCTAAAGCTGAATCTGAAGCATTAGCGATAGAAAAAGAGGCTGTCAATGAAGCCAAAGGAAGAGCAGCTAAAGAAGCCAAGAAAATCATCATACAGACCATACAACGAATGGGTGCTGAGTATACAATAGAGAATACCGTTTCAGTATTTAACTTAGATTCTGACGATATCAAAGGTCAGATTATCGGTAGAGAAGGACGTAATATCCGGGCACTCGAAGCAGCCACAGGAGCAGAGATAATTGTAGATGATACACCGGAAGCGATTATCATTTCTTCATTTGATCCAGTCAGAAGAGAGATCTGTAGATTATCACTTAAGAGATTAGTGGCTGATGGAAGAATCCATCCAGCAAAGATAGAAGAGACAGTGGCCAAGGTCAAAAAGCAACTCGAAGATCAGATCAAAGAAATCGGAGAAAGAACAGTCATAGACTTAGACATACATGGACTCCATGCCTCTACTGTGAGAATGGTCGGACGTATGAGATTTAGATCTTCTTACGGGCAGAATTTACTTAAGCACTCTATAGAGACAGCAACATTGTGCTCAGTGATGGCAGCAGAATTAGGCATGACACCTAAGCAAGTGAAGATGGCTAAGAGAGCAGGTCTATTGCATGATATTGGAAAAGTTGCAGAAGAAGAGTCAGAATTACCACACGCATTATTAGGTATGCAGATGCTAGAGAAAGTGAAGGAGCATCCAGTCATTCTTAATGCAGTCGGAGCTCACCACGATGAGATAGAAATGAATAATATCTTATCACCACTTGTACAAGCATGTGATGCGATATCAGGCGCTCGACCAGGTGCAAGAAGAGAGATCTTAGAAAGTTATCTTAAGAGAATAGGAGAATTAGAAGATCTGGCATTGTCTTATGATGGTGTGCAGAAAGCATATGCGATCCAAGCAGGTAGAGAGCTAAGAGTGATAGTAGAAAGTGAGAAAGTCAGTGATGCATTTGCAGATGATCTGGCTTATATGATCTCACAGAAGATACAAGACGAGATGCAGTACCCAGGCCAGGTAAAAGTAACAGTCATCAGGGAGAAAAGAGCAACTGCAATAGCAAGATAAAACGAAAATATAAGCAAGCCATCAGGCATTTCCGCAACAATGTGGAGAAGATATAGGAAACCATTAGCAATAGATTAATGGTTTCCTTTTTTTATTCTGCCTAAGAATATCGTTCCAGATGTTCTCTACAAAACAATACCCTAAGTATCTGAATATCATCCAAATATTCCTTCTTTTGGCGTCAAATAAAATTGTTAGTAAGCAAGTGTAAAAAACAATGGTTATCAGACGATTATCTTGTCCATTTTAATACCTTTGCAGCGATTTTCTAAGCCACAAAAGCTCAATGAAATTAAATCTTCTCTATAGTTTTCTCCTGATTTTCCTTTTATCAGGATCTTATGCTCAGAGTCACGAGCATAACCACGACCATGGTCATGATCACGATCATTCGCATGGTCATTCTCATGATGGACATGATCATGGGCACAATCACTCAGCAGATCATTCTGGCGATCATCATGTTAATAATTTTGCAAAAGAATGTGGGTCTCCGGCCCAGGTGGTGCATCGTGATAAGTATGATCCTTCTGCAACAGCTTTGCATCATATAAGTGATTCTAATATCTACAATCTTTTAGATGCAGTAAGAGTCCCTTTGCCAGCGATCATTTATAATAAAGAAAGGGGGTTAGAATTCTTTTCTTCTGGTAAGTTCCATGCTGGTCATCATGATAACGGACATTTCGGTTATAAAGATTATGTTTTATACGAAGGTGTTATACATAGGATGAAATGTGACAACTTGGGGCTTGAAGAAACTTTTGTTGTAGACGGGTTTGATATTGATGGAGATAATAAGTTTGCTATAATCAATGGTAAAGGGTATTTATTAGAACAGAAGACAATTTGGGATGGAGGACTATTAGGTGGAGGACCATCTTCGTTTATGGATTTCAGTCCCACTAAGAATGTCATTTCCATGATATTAGTTTGTGGTATTATATTTTTCTTTTTTAGAAAGGCAGCTAAAGCTTACGAGAAAAGAGATGGAGAAGCACCTAGTGGAATACAGAATCTGTTAGAAACATTATTTCAGTTTATAAGAGATGATGTAGCTATACCATTTATAGGGGAGAAGCATCAGAAATTTTTGCCGCTATTAATGTCTTTATTCTTTTTTATACTCGGGTTAAACCTATGGGGACAAGTGCCATTCTTTGGAGGCACTAATGTTACAGGAACAATATCAGTAACGATGGTAGTTGCGATATTGGTGTTTTTTATATCCAACCTCAATGGGAAGAAAGACTATTGGAAACATATATTTAATATGCCAGGTGTTCCTTGGTATGTCAAAATTATATTAACACCTGTAGAGATTATGGGTATGTTTCTCAAGCCGATTACACTTATGCTTCGTCTTGCAGCTAATATATCCGCAGGTCACATTGCGATATTAAGTTTCATTGGCCTGATCTTTATTTTTGGGAATTCAGGAAAAAATGTTGCAGGTGGAATCACAGGAACAGCATTAGCAATTCCTTTGACAATGTTTATGATGGCAATAGAGCTTATCGTAGCATTTGTGCAAGCATACGTATTTACACTGCTAACAGCTTCTTATATAGGAGATGCTGTTGCAGAACACGATGATCATCATTAATTTTTTTTATAAAACTCATTTACAATGTTTGGAAGTTTAGCAGCAATAGGAGCAGGAATCGCCATGATCGGTGCAGGAATTGGACTAGGTCAGGTTGGTGGTAAGGCTGTAGAAGCAATTGCAAGACAACCGGAAGCCGCTGGTGATATCAGGGGTGCCATGATCTTGATAGCAGCACTTATAGAAGGTGCAGCTTTGATTGCAATCGTCTTATCTATATTCTTAGCGAATAATCCAGCTTAATTGCAAAGAATCGTTTAGACCAATGAAATGCGGTTGGCAGATTAGTTGGTCTATTTTAATTAAAACAAAAGATTAGTAAAATGATTTTTCTATCAAGTTTTTCTCCTTTACAACCTACACCAGGATTAGCATTTTGGTCAGTAGTTATTTTCCTAATTTTCTGGGGACTTATGGCTAAGTATGCATTTGGTCCAATTGCAAGAGGATTACAAAAACGTGAGTCAGACATCAAAAATGCCCTCGGAGAAGCGGAAAGAGCCAGAGAAGAAATGGCCAACTTAAAAGCTGAGAACGAAAAAATTCTTGCTGAAGCTAGAGAAGAAAGAGCGACGATGCTCAAGGAAGCTAAGGAAGCTAAAACTTCTATTATAAATGATGCTAAAGAAAAAGCGAAGGAGGAAGCACAGAGAATTTCTATGACTGCTAAGCAAGACATAGAAAATGAGAAACAAGCAGCTCTCTTAGAAGTGAAGAATAGCGTCGGTATGATGGCGACTGAGATTGCTGAGAAGATCATCAGAAAAGAACTGAAAGGCCAGCAAGAGCATGAGTCATTCGTAAATACATTAGTGAAAGAAATCAAGCTTAATTAATACTCAGATGTCCAATTATCAAGTAGCATCACGATACGCTAAGTCTCTTATCGATCTAAGTATAGAGCAGAACAAACTGGAAGATATCTATGCTGATATGCAGTATGTACAGCAGTCGTTACAATCTCGTGATCTGTTGCTTTTATTTAAGAGTCCTATCATACAAGCTGGTAAGAAAGTAGCTATAGTTCAGGAAGTGTTTAAGGGTAAGGTTAGTGATATGACTTTGGGCTTTCTTCAGATCATCACTAAGAAAGGTAGAGAGAGACATCTACCTGAGATAGTAGATAGTTATGTAGATCAGTACAAGAAACATAAAAATATCACAAGCGTAAAGTTGACAACTGCAACTGCGATAAGTGATGAGGTAAAGGCTTCTTTAGAAAAAGCACTATTAGATAGTAAGGTTACTGCAAAAAGCGTAGAGGTAGAAACTTCGGTAGACGAAGATTTACTTGGAGGTTTTGTAATCGAAGTCGGTGACAAGTTATATGACGCAAGTGTAAGACACAAGCTCAGTAAGATCAAGAAAGAATTCACAGAAAATAAATACATTAAATCATTCTAAAAATATATTGCAATGGCAGTCGGCGTAAATCCTGAAGAAATATCTGCAATTCTCAAGCAACAATTATCTGGATTCAAAACAGAATCAGAATTAGAAGAAGTAGGTACAGTACTCCAAGTAGGAGATGGTATCGCTCGTGTCTATGGTCTGACTAAGACGAGAGCAGGTGAGCTTGTAGAATTTGAGACTGGTGTACAAGCAATTGTACTTAACCTCGAAGAAGATAATGTAGGGGTCGTACTTATGGGTTCGAGTGATAATATTAAGGAAGGTAGTACCGTAAGAAGAACTGGACAGATTGCCTCCATTAATGTAGGAGAAGGATTCGTAGGTCGAGTGGTTAATGCTCTCGGAGAACCTATCGATGGCAAGGGCCCTATACAGGGAGAGAAGTATGAGATGCCACTGGAGAGAAAAGCACCCGGTGTTATATATAGGCAACCTGTAACAGAACCATTACAGACAGGTATCAAGGCAATCGATGCCATGATTCCTATCGGTAGAGGACAGAGAGAGCTAATCATCGGCGATAGACAGACTGGTAAGACAGCCATCGCCATAGATACGATCATTAATCAGAGAGAATTCTATGAGAGAGGTGAGCCTGTATTTTGTATATATGTTGCATCAGGACAGAAATCTTCCACTGTAGCACAAGTTGCCAAAGTATTACAAGATAATGGCGCCATGGATTACACAGTAATTGTAACGGCATCTGCAGCTGATCCTGCACCACTTCAGTTCTATGCACCATTTACAGGAGCAGCGATAGGAGAGTTTTTTAGAGATACAGGAAGAGCAGCATTGATTATATATGATGATCTATCTAAGCAAGCAGTTGCATATAGAGAAGTATCATTGTTACTTAGAAGACCTCCTGGTCGTGAGGCATACCCAGGTGATGTATTCTACTTACACTCAAGATTATTAGAACGAGCGGCTAAGATCATCGATAACGATAAGATTGCTAATGATATGAATGATCTTCCACCAAGCTTAAAAGCATCAGGTCTTGTGAAAGGAGGTGGATCACTGACTGCATTACCGATTATCGAAACACAAGCGGGTGACGTATCAGCATATATTCCTACTAACGTGATCTCCATCACTGACGGTCAGATATTCTTAGAAGGTAACTTATTTAATGCAGGTATCAGACCAGCGATTAATGTAGGTATCTCTGTATCTAGAGTAGGAGGATCAGCCCAGATTAAGTCGATGAAAAAAGTATCTGGTACATTGAAATTAGATCAAGCACAGTTCAGGGAATTAGAAGCTTTCTCTAAGTTTGGTTCTGACCTCGATGCAGCGACTATGTCTGTATTAGATAAGGGGAAGAGAAATGTGGAGATCCTTAAGCAAGGACAATATGCTCCAGTATCTGTAGAGAAGCAAGTAGCTATCATATACTTAGGAACTAAGGGTCTTCTTAGAAATGTACCTGTAGATAAAATTAGAGAATTCGAAGAGCAATTCTTAGCAGCTTTAGAACAACGTAATCCTGAAGTTCTTGCGACATTCCGAAGTGGAAAGTTAGACAAGGATGCTGTTAAGATTGTAGAAGATCTTGCTGCGGATATGAGCAAGCAATATGCATAATAAGAAATAAATAATTCTAATATAAAGAATAGGCATCCATGTCAGGTCAACTTAAAGAAACAAGAGAACGTATCGCATCTGTGAAGTCTACACAGCAGATAACTAAAGCCATGAAAATGGTGTCTGCTGCCAAGCTAAGAAAAGCCCAACAAGCTATCACAGAAATGAGACCTTATGCAGATAGGCTTAATATGATGATGGTTAACATCTTGAGCAATGTAGAAGGAGATGCAAGCATATCATTCGCTAAGGAAAGACCTGTAGAAAAGATTGCTATAATAGTTAATACTTCTAACAGAGGTTTGGCTGGAGCTTTTAATTCAAGTATTGGTAAAGCTACGGTTAGGCTTCTTAATGAAAATGAAGCCTTCCAAGATAGAAGTAAAATCGACATTATATGTATCGGAAAGAAGGGATATGATTATCTAAAAAATAGATGTAAAGGATGCAACTTCATTACAGATTATATCTCTCTCGGTTCTGACTTATCTTATGATAATATGTCCACGATGTCAGCGAAGATGATGGACGACTTTACGCTTGGTGTTTATGATTTGGTCTATGTCATATATAGCCAATTTAAAAATGCCGCTGTACAAACTCCTAAAGCGGTGCAATTTCTTCCAGTACCTAAGTTAGAGGTATCAGAAGATACACAGCCAAACGCTGATTACTTATTCGAACCATCGAAAGAAAAATTACTCGAAGAACTTATACCAAGTATTCTGCAGACATCATTCCACAAGTATGTCTTAGATACCAATGCAGGAGAGCATGGCGCAAGGATGTCTGCGATGGATAAGGCCACAGAAAATGCTAATGATTTATTACGTGATCTTAAGATTGCTTACAACAAGGCAAGACAAGAATCTATTACTAATGAGATATTAGAGATTGTCGGTGGTGCTGCGGCACTTGGAGGATAGATTTTGTTTATCTCTCAGTACGTTAGTTGAATTTGCTTTTTACACAACACTCATACTTACTTAAGTCTATATGTGTAACGTTATTCTTCTATACGGATATTGAGAATTATCACTAACTTAAGTTCAATATTTATTCCAAACTAAAAATATAGACTTATGATAAAGTGGTTAACCATAATCTCAATATTATTTTTCTCAATCCAAGTACTATCTCAGACCAAGTACCTACACTGTGGTGAGCTGATAGATATGACGTCTGAGAAGATCCAGAAAGAAGTAACTATAGTAATAGATAATAATAGAATCAAGACGATAGAGAGCGGATACCTCACGACAGAAGCAGACACCATAGAAATTATAGATCTAAAAAAGAAAACAGTCTGTCCAGGATTCATGGACATGCATATCCATATAGAACATGAGTCTGGCAAGAATAGATACTTAGAAAAATTCAGTCAGAATAAATCAGATATTGCTCTCGGTGCAGTGAAGTATTGTAGTCGGACACTTGCTGCAGGATTTACATCTGTTAGAGATCTCGGAGGCACAGGTGTGAATGTCTCACTACGTAATGCAATCAACGCTGGTGAGATAGATGGTCCTCGAATCTATACCGCAGAGAAATCCATAGCTACAACTGGAGGCCACGCCGATCCATCTAACGGCGTAAAAGATGAACTGAAAGGAGATCCAGGCCCAAAGGATGGTGTGATCAATAGTCCATCAGATGCATATAAGGCAGTCAGACAGAGATATAAAAATGGTGCAGATTGTATTAAGATAACCGCAACAGGAGGTGTCCTCAGTGTAGCTAAAGATGGGAAAGGACCGCAATTTACAGTAGAAGAAGTTAAAGCAGTCGTAGATGCAGCTAATGACTATGGATATGTGACCGCAGCTCATGCACATGGAGCAGAAGGCATGAGACGGGCTGTACTCGGCGGGATACATAGCATCGAACATGGTACGATGATGACTGAGGAAATTATGGACCTGATGATAGAGAAAGGGACTTATTATGTACCTACAATTTCTGCTGGCAAGTTTGTGGCAAAGAAAGCAAAAGAACCCGGTTTCTATCCATCGATCATTGTGCCTAAAGCTCTTGAAGTCGGACCGATGATACAAGAGACATTTAGGAAGGCTTATGACCGCGGTGTTAAGATTGCTTTTGGGACCGATGCTGGCGTAAGTTATCACGGCGATAACGCAGAGGAGTTCATATATATGACAGAAGTGGGTATGAGTAACTATGAAGCCTTACAGACAGCAACAGTTAATGCTTCCGAATTACTTAATCTGACGAAAGATTATGGAACTATTGAAATAGGAAAAATGGCAGATATTATAGCAATGGATGGCAACCCTCTAAAGGATATTAATGAGACACTACAAGTTACCTTTGTGATGAAAGATGGAAAGGTATTCAAGAATAATTAGATTCTTAATTAAGTCTCCCTTTTAATGGCAATCCCTTTGGGATAGAGATATATTACAAATAATTGACTAATAATTACTTATGCATTAATATTTTACTTAATATTATAGAGGGTTTTTTTAAATCATTAGTCATATAGAATATTTAAACATTTAGCGATGGTCGTTCTTTACAACGTCTTTCATACTGCGCCAGCAGTGAGGGCATTTAGTGGTGATGAGTTGTGTATCATATCTGAAGAATTAGCAATCAGAAATGCAAATCTAAATGTCACAGGTATATTACATTATCAAGACAGAGAATTTTTCCAAATCTTAGAAGGCGAAAAAGCTGCCGTAGATGAATTACTACAATTAGTAGATAATGATATTCGGCACGATAAGTTTCATACTATCTGGTATGGAAAATTAACCCAAAGAGCCTACAGCAACTGGGGATTAAGTAAAATGATGGCCACTGAGATTGGGGATCATTGCAACTATGCTAATCCTACAGGTGTAAGCACTACGGCACTTGATCTATTTACAGAACTTATTCCTAAAGTAATAGCTGCCTACAAATAGTGATTTTGTTTAATTTTGGGCTATGGCAACTCCACGTACTGTAGCATTTCATACTTTAGGTTGTAAGCTTAATTTCTCAGAGACATCTACTATTCGTAGACAATTCGAAGAAGCTGGTTTCGGTGTGATTAACTTTAATGACGGTGCCGACTATTATGTTCTTAATACTTGTTCTGTGACAGACTTTGCAGATAGAAAATGTCGATATGAAGTCAGACGGGCTCAGAAATATAATCCTTCAGCAAAGGTCATAGTAGTAGGTTGTTATGCACAACTTAAACCAGAAGAGATCGCCGAAATAAAAGGTGTAGATCTCGTACTCGGTGCTGCAGAAAAATTCAATATACTAAAGCATATAGATACGCTTAACGATGTAGAAGGTCAGAGCAAAGTAAGGGCTGGAGATATCCATCATGTTAATTCATTTATCGATGCATTCTCGGTAGGAGACCGGACACGTTCTTTTCTTAAGGTGCAGGATGGCTGTAATTATAAATGTGCATTCTGTACCATACCCTTAGCTCGTGGTAAGAGTAGAAGTGATACTATCAATAACGTCATTAAGAATGCTAAAAATATTTCATCCCAAGGAGTCAAAGAGATCGTTCTCACTGGAGTGAATATAGGAGACTTTGGCAATGGTACTGAAGTGATAGAAGGGCTTAAGCCTAAGAAAGAAGCCTTATTTATAGATCTTATCAAAGAACTGGATCAGATCGAAGGCGTCAATAGATATCGGATATCTTCCATAGAACCTAATCTATGTAATGAAGAGATCATAGAGTTTGTCGCTGCTTCTGACAAATTTATGCCACATTTCCATATGCCATTGCAGAGTGGGAGTAATGAGATACTCAAAAGTATGCGCCGGAGATATAAGCGAGAACTTTATCAGGAGAGAGTCTCATATATTAAGTCGGTAATGCCACACTGCTGTATTGGTGTGGATGTGATCGTAGGATTTCCTGGAGAGACAGAAGAACATTTTATGGAAACATATAACTTCTTATTAGAGTTAGATGTGTCTTACTTCCATGTATTCACATACTCTGAGAGAAAGAATACACACGCTGTAGATATAGAAGGGAAAGTCCCTATGAATGTCAGACGTGAACGTAACGAGAAACTCAGAATATTATCGGAGAAGAAGAAGAGGGCATTCTATGATGCACATGTGGGGACAGAAAGACCAGTGCTGTTAGAATCTAAATATAATGGAGATAAGTTAACAGGTTTTACTGATAATTATATTAAGGTCGAATTACCTTATCAGACTATATTTGAAAATCAGGTAATAAATTGTCAATTGCAACAAGTTGATAAATCTGGGGTTGTGTTTTCAGAAGTTACTAAAATAACTGCGTGATATTGGGATAATTTTAGACCAAAATAAAAATGAAAATTTTCGATTCATTATTAAGTGCAGATATCAGAAAAAGAAAAGTGTTTTCTGTATTTCTGACTATAATGGTATCTATACCATTGTTTTTATGGTGTATATATGGCGTCGGAGATTATGGGATTGCATTGTTTGTATTGATTCCATTTTTGTTAGGTCTATTATCTACTACAATTCTGGGGTTTAATAATCCCATTACCACTAGGCAAGCAAGACATATAGGATTTCTTACATTATTTATTTTGGCTTTTGGCTTAATGGTATTTGCAATAGAGGGTCTCATTTGTATAATCATGGCAGCTCCTTTTGCAATTGTACTAACTTGGTTAGGTTCTGTGATTGGTCATTTTATAATAAGCAAGTATGCTAATCACTCTGTCAATTCTATTATAATCTTATTGATAATTATTCCATTGACTGCATTTACTGAAAAGGATATTATACCAGAGGTCAAGCCAGTAACGACAAGTGTAATAATAGATGCTAAAGTAGAAACCATATGGAAAAACGTAATAGAGTTTCCAAAACTTAATCAACCTGATGAGCTTATTTTTAATCTTGGCATTTCCTATCCAATAGAGTCAGTAATTGACGGTGATGGAGAAGGCGCTATAAGATATTGTAAGTTTAACACAGGCGAATTTGTAGAACCGATTACACTTTGGAGAGAAAATGAGCTTTTAGAATTTGATGTAACAGAACAACCTGTACCCCTTAAAGAAATAAGTTTTTGGGACGTAAATTCTCCACATTTACATGATTACTTTGTTTCTAAAAAGGGGCAATTCAAATTAACTAAACTTGAAGATGATAAGGTGAAATTAGAAGGTACCACGTGGTATTACCATAATATCAAACCTGACTTTTATTGGCGCCAATGGTCTAACTATATTATACACAAAATTCATTATAGGGTCCTAAATCATATAAAAGAAGTTTCAGAAATCAACGCTAATGAATAGAGAAAGATAAATGATTCTAAATGAATTAGAATCCTACCTAAGCAATGTAACGTCACCACTATAGAGTTCTTCAGAGTCATCTGGGTGTCTGACTTCTATAAGATAAGTATAGACACCTTGCATAGCGGGCTTACCATTGAAGTAACCATCCCACCAATATTGTAGCTCATCCGTGTGGATAGAGTACTGACCGGAGAAGAATACGAGTTCTCCCCATCGATCGTAGATCCTATAATCTATGATACCGACCTGATACTCGGGATGGGCGAATGCCTGGAAGATTTCCTCTGCACCATTTCCATTAGGGGTAAATACATTAGGAATATATATAGGACAGATAGGTGGTAGTATATTGATTGTGTCATATTGTGTGCAACCTAATTCGTCGATTATTTCTATGGAATATAATCCAAAACTGAGATTCGTTAAGATAGTGTCATAGACCTCCTGACCGTTAACTATAATCATGAGGTCACCAGTACCTCCTGAGACATCTATTTCTAATGTACCATTTTCCATATAGCACTCAGGCATAACGGCATCTATGCTTCTGGTAGTAATCTCAGGTGTCCCAGATACTTCTATAGATTCCTCTGCAGTACACCCTTGTATATCTCTTACCGTGACCGTATAGCTTCCTTCTGATAGATTTGCAAATGTGTTTTCAAAAATGAAATTAGTACTATCTATAGAATACTCTAATGGCCCAGTTATGCCGATACCGTTAGTGGCAAGAGAGCTTATCGTACCAGCTCCGACATTACACGTATCTATTGTATTAGAGATATTATCTATTAAGGGAACGACACTAGGGTCTAAGGTTATATCTTGCGTGTAGAAACAATCATTAGTATCTCTAACGGTCATGGTGTACATGCCAGGAGACAAATCAGTAAAAATACTATCCGACTGATACTCGATGCCATCTATAGAATAGATTGCTCCTAACTCAGGTTCAAGATTGAGCATGATGATTCCATTATCTAAGGCACAAGTTGTATGTATAGGGACTGCTTCTAATGAAGCCTCAGGAGGCGGATCTATGACGATATCTACCCTGGCAGAACAATCTTCATTATCCAATATGTATATTGTATAAGTACCTGTATCTAAATCTGAGAATATGGCATCACTGGAGTAATTAATGCCATCCATAGAATACGTATATGTCTCAGTAGTAGTAGGTATAATCTCTAAGCTTCCTGGACTGGAACAGGTAACGTCCTCAAGCTTAAAATCGACATTCAAGCCAGAGTAACAAAAACTAAAACTATCAAGACCTAACCCAAAAGCACCTGACTGAGTCCTAAATCCTGCAAACCGTATAGAATGTATCTTTCCCTCACATCCTGGAAGATTAAATCCCCAACAAGTCAGTAATCCATCACCTGTACCAGGGTCACCATCAGATATAGTATCAGCTAAAATGATCTCCTCGTTCTCGTCCCGAGCATGTATAATAAATTGTTCTGAGAAATCAATATCCACGATACAACCCGAGAAGCTATCTATAGGAATTTGAAAATCTAATATTATGGCTGGGGAGATTAATCCCACTAATTCACCATCATCGGTTAGAAAAAATCTGCCCATCGCATCAGCAGGTATTGGAGTGTCATTACCATCCCTGCTACCAAAAGCCGTAGTAGCACCTCCCACCTCGGCAAGGATAGGATTAGTCCCATCTTCTAACGAAAAACTTAATCCGAATACTGATCTAAACTGATTGTCGATGACGAGGCCCTCAGTAGGTTGCTGACCTGTCGGAAATGTTTCGAAATCTATTGTGATGCAACCATTTTCAAATTGCGCCATACAACACAAACCATTCAGTAATAAGACAATAAAAATTATTATTTTAATGAGATAGGTGATTCGGTTAGTTTTTGGTAGTTTATTAAATGATATTATAAATTTAGTACGAAAGTTAATGAGAATAGATCATCTATGCATTATATCCTTCTTTGCGAAGCATTTTCGTAATCAATTGTCCTTGCTATATAGTTAATGATGGTATAAAATCTGAATTCGTTGCAATGCAAAGCATATATTTAACCGTATAAGCCATAAATTTAACATATAGAAAACTTTCACACATATGATTATTTTATTTAAAAGGATTTTCCTTCTCTCAATAGTATTCTCCTGTGGATTAATGTATAGTCAAAATGGCATACAATTGAATTCTAATAAAGCTACTAAAAGTTACACTTTATTCGAGACATTTTTAGAAAGTTATATTGTTGATAATTGTGGTCAAATTGTCAATGTATGGGAAGAAGTAAGACAGACAGACTTACATGCAAAGTTACTCCCAGATGGAAGTCTCTTGTATCTAAAAGATAATAGAATAATAAGGAGAGATTGGGATAATAACGTGATCAGTAGTACCGCCTATAATGCTATAGATATAGAGCTTGTATATGAAGTTATTCTTATGTCTAATGATCATTACTTGTGCTTAGGGCGACAGCGATTGTCTGACTCTGAGTTTAGAGCTCTAGGTTATGATCTCTCAGATGGAAATCCAGAGAGAATAGATGTCGTATTGGAGATAGATCCTACAACTGAAGAGATCGTATGGCAGTGGAATATTAAAGACCATATGATACAAGAAAGAGACCAAAGCTTAGCTAATTATGGGGCTGTGTTTGATAATCCACGTAAGTTAGATATGGATGCGATATCTACTTATGATTGGAATGCTGGCGAGTCATTTATGATTAATGGATTTGATTATAATGAAGAATTGGATCTCATAGCACTTAGCGTTAGAAAATTAAGTGAGGTTATAATAATCGATCATTCTACGACCACTGAGGAAGCAAGTGGAAGCTCAGGTGGTTATCATGATAAGGGAGGAGACATTCTATTCCGATGGGGTAACGATCAGAACTATGGCTATGGAGGAGAAGCAGATAGAAATCTATACTATCAGCATAATCCTAATTGGATCAACTATGGTGAGCATAAAGGCAAGATCATGATATATAACAATGGGCTTTCAGAAAGAAATTATTCTTCTGTAGAAATAATAGATCCAGCAATGGATGCCGAGGGCCTATTTGTTCCTTCAGGTACAATTCCATTCGGATTAGATGATGAGACTATTAGTGTAAATAGTACGACCTTTGGGCCACAATTCTTCTCAGAATATACATCAGGAGCTAAGGTCATGCCTAATGGGAATATCTTCGTGACAGAAGGTCGTAACTCTAGACTCTTTGAGATGACACCAGAGGGAGAAGTGGTCTGGGAATATGGAATCCAAAGCGGAGGATATATTTTTAGAACCGAAAAATACCCTTTAGATTACCCGGCATTCGATGGAAAGAATCTGACACCTACCGGACCACTAGAGATGCCACCAAGTAACTATGATTGTGAGCTTATCACTACGAGCTTAGAAGAAGTAGAGGACGTAGAAGAGTATACGGATATAAAAGTTGTCGTTACGCCTGACAAACTTAGATTGACTTCTATGAGTGGAACAGACTTTTCTTATTATCTCTTTGATATCAATGGACGTCTCATTTCCACGGCTCAGAATAATAATGCATACGATGTAGTGACTTCTCAGATTCCTGCAGGCAACTATCTTCTCAGACTGGAGCAAAGTAAGATTAGAACGATGCAAAAAATTAACATCAGTAAATAAAGATAGCTTGGAAAAGATCAATACACGTCCAGAAAAGATATGGATCGCATTTGGAATTATAACTGTATTATGTGGAATAGGATTAGCCTTTTCTGATCAGATCATGATCGGAATATCTGGAGCTATCGTGGGCATGGGGCTGACTTGGCAAAACATCCAAAAGCTTAGAAGTAAGAATGCTGTATGAGCAAATTGTAATTCTATCAGTAGACAAAGAATCAGATTTCTGATCTAAGTGCTTACCACAAATCTCTATATCTTATATCCAATACTAAAAGTCAGAAAATCCATTTCAGTTTCTGGCATCATAGTGACTAATTTGAAGAAGCCTATTTCGTAAGCTGCTCCGACTGTAAAATTATAAATATCGAAACCTAAGCCTAAATTAATACCAGCAGTACCAGAGTTGTAATTTGTGATTGTTGTATTAGGTGATTCCGAAGGGACTCCATTGATAAGATTAAAACTCAAAAGGGTATGACCTCTAAAAAAAACATTCTTATTGAAATTAATAACATTGTAGCCTAATCCCACTCTTACTTTAGTCCAACTGTAGCTCTCATCCGAACTGAAGTATGACTTATCTTCTTGTGCAATAAAGTCTATAACATGATACTGCAAGCCTGCAATGAAATACATCTTACCCTCATTAAGCCTAGCATCTACGCCAGCATGCCATCCCGCATGAGAGGTTCCTTCTGGTGTGATGCTAATACTTTTATTTTTAGCATCGCTGATTCCTCCATAGATTTCTATGCCTGCCTGACAATATATATCAGTAGAGAAGCTAAGACATAATATCACAGAGAAGAAGGCAATAGTTGTTCTTTTCAATATTTAAATTTTAGACAAAGATAGATAATCACCTCATATTATAGAATTCTAAAATTCGAACGATTATTAAGTACAGCTGAATACTATAGCTAATAATAAGCAGTTATAATATGGTATATCACTATATCATCTGCCGAAATGTATTCTAAAATCAACTTCATATTATAGTTTCTCTGATACGATATTTTGTTTTAGTAGGCTTGCTGATGATGAGTGTTGCCTTACTATCTCAGCCGCAGTCTCGATGGGAGCAGGGCATTAGTATCGGTATGAGTTACTCGGATTATAAGGAAAGTATAGCGAGTGATGTCAGTAACAGTTATACTTTTGAGACTATACTTAAGTCTTCTTTCAGTATCTGGACAGCTTATCATTTTACACCTAACTCAAAGATATCTGCTGCTCCGGGATTTAGCTGGAAAGGTGGTCGACAAGTGGCAGAAGGTGTCAATTATGAGGGTGTCTATTTTGATCTACCAATTGTCTTTCATAGACGATTACTTAATAGATTATTCGTTTCGCCGGGGGTTGCTTATAATTACATGATACACTTGGGTGAAGGCTCTGATAGGGAGAGTTATAATTTGACCTCATACGCAGAGAATAGACATTTCTTATCATTTTTAATAGGAGCCAGTTATAAGGTAAGTCACTTTCTGGATGTTAATGTCAATTATAGTCAGTCAATAAATACGGTGTATACCTATCACATTACTAATTCTGACGGGACGGAAATCGCAGACATAGACCTTAAGAATAGAGGCTTACAACTCCTGTTGACTTTTTATCATTAATCTCCTCTTAAAATATATTTAACATCAAACTTTATAGAGAAGACGGACGTTTTCTATTTAATCGACTATCTTATACTGATGTTTTACTCATTGATTTTTAATCTTTGAAATTTTGACTATACCAGTATTTGAGACGATTTTTTTATTAGGAAACTGTCAATTTACTATTCTATGATGCACCGACTGTTAAAGACCATCAGCTTTGGATTTTTATTAGTGTTAAGCTTAAGCACATTGGATGCTCAGTATGAGGTAGAGTGGGCCAGTCAGCGTAATAATAGATTAGAAAGAAATGCAACATATAAGCTCTTAGGGATAGTAGGAGATCGCTATTACGCAATGTCAGAACGTAATGAGAATCGAGTACTGTATACTTATGACCTCAATCATAATCTTGAAGAAGAAAAGGATTGGAATTTCTTTAGTAAAAATAGAGATTATCGTATTCAAGAAATTATTACAACACCATCTGATACTTTCTTCTATATCCATGAGTTATCTCAGCAACATAAAGAATGGATATTATATGTATGCAGATATAGAGATGGAAGATTTACTGATCCAGAAGAAATCTATTTTGAAAAATATGAAGATGTAGCGAGATCTCGACTATCTGATATGTTTAATAATTATGGTGCTTATGTGAGAAAGAATGGAGGGATTGTCATATCACCAGATAGCACTAAGCTCGCTTTTGTAAATGTAGTGATGCCAACTAGTCATAATCATGACGAGATCGTTTCTGTTGTAGTATGGGATTCTGGGTTACAAGAATCTTGGAGAGCTTCCTATGATTACAATATGTCCAATGATCGATTCGATATAAAGTCGATAAAAATTTCTAATGACGGTATGGTATATGCGCTAGCGGAATTAGAGAAAGACTTAGAGTTAGATAAAGGCATCGTTCCTCTCAAGCGAAAGAACTTGCCACGTACCCAATATGTCGTATACCGCATAGACCAGTCAGGCATCGTTAGTAATAACATATCGATAGATAAGAAAAACGGGATTGTCGAAGCAGGATTGTTTTTTAAGGATAAGTCATCATCTGATTTTGTAATAGCGGGATTCTATAGTGATGGGGCAAAGAGTTACAGGATGAGTGGATTGTTTTGGTCAGAATGTAACGCCGACTTAGAACATACAGGGATGAAGTTACATGCTTTTGAGAAAGAGATATGGAAGAATATGAGTCATGATTATGTGATAGAGGAAGGTCTAATTTTTGATAATGGGTCTACAGGTTTTATTTCAGAGAACTATGAAGTGAGGGTAATTAATAATAATAACGGATTTAATCGCAATGCCTTTGGAGTAAATAATTTTAGAAGTTTCAGCTATTATTCAGGAGAATTAGTAATCCCTCGTTTTAGTTCTACTGGGGAATTAATAAACACTTTTTTTATACAGAAAAATTATGACTCTCCTGTGAGTGCTTCCACTTCTTATGCCATGGCATATGATGGGTATCAATATTATATCATGTTTAATGATACAAAGAGAAAGAAGCAAGCTAAAGCGACAGGTATGAAGGGGCGTCAATTTACAGATATGATCGTCCTTACTTCATCTGGAGAGATTAGTTCTGACGTCACTTTATTTTCAGAAAGAGAAGAAGATGTCCTTTTTTCACCTTACCTATTTTGTACTGATAATGAGCATATCGCTTTTGGTGGATTTAGAAATGGGAGGATGTTAGTCGGTAAGATTAAGCTATAATATAATTCTCACAGCACCCCCATTATTAATGGTTTCATATAGTCTGACTCGCTTATCTGTCTTTAAATAATTCATAACGCTTTGCTTAAGTACGCCAGTGCCTATTCCATGAATTATAGTAAATTCATTTTTGTAAGAGTGATGAGCTTTATCTAAATATTCTAAGAATGCCTTCATCTGATAATCGTATATCCGTTCTGGGAGAGCATTAGATAGATTAGGGTTAAGGGTTTCTATATGTAAGTCGATAACAGAATGCATGTCAGTAGATGGTGCTATATCTTCATCTTCAAATGACAAAGGTTCGTCTTGCACCACTTCTTCATATAATTCTAAGTTATTAGAAGAGGCTAAATATACTTTACCATGCGAACTAATCCTTGCTTTTCCATTAGCATGTATACCTTCATATTTTCCGATTCTGCCTGATGATTTGATTCTGACAGAATCGCCTATCCATAGATCTTTAAGTACAAGTGACATATATAGATTGTCTTATAGAAACACAAGTTATATAGATATTCAGAGAAAAATCACCCCCTTTCGTAGAAAAATCAAGCAATAATGATATGATATTTTTAGATTATAAGTAATATGAAAACTTATGTTGTATATAATATTTAGATTAGAAAATAAAGAGAGTATTATTACAACAACTGATAGTCATTACTTTCTAAATTTTGTGAAATTAAATTTTTTTCTACATGTCAGATAATAAGGTCAAAAAAAGCTCTGCTGGTGGCTTAGACAGAGCATTATTTAGAGAATGGCTCGAGAAGTTACAACAAGAGAGCTGGCAATTGGAATTGATAATTTCAGGTTTTGTGTTATATGGAGTATATCATTCTCGTGGTGCTATAACTCACTTAGAGCAATATAACGACATGATGAGCAACAATGTATTCATGGAATCTCTTGAGACATTATTCACGATCGGATGGCGTATATTTTTTATTAACTTACTACTACATGTAATACTTAGATCATTATGGATCGGTGCCATCGGATTGCGGTATGTATCAGGTGAGATAGATTATGAAAGACTTAATTACTCCAATTATTTTACGGAATATTTACAGAAAAAGGTCGGAGATTATGATGATTTTATAGAAAAACTAGAAAAGATATGTAGCGTATTATTTTCGTACACGTTCTTATTGTTTTTATTTTTCGTTTCCGCATTGCTATTTGGGATCGTAATGATCATGCCGATTATTATAGGTAAGTGGTTAGGGATGGAATTCACTAGTACGATATTATTTTTTGTGATAATGTTTTTCCCTTACTGCTTAGGCGGTCTGATCGTGTTTGCTGACTTCGTTACCTTAGGTGGCTTAAGAAGAGTAAAGGATAATACATTTTCTAGAATTTATATGCCTATATATTGGTTCTACAGTACCATTACACTTTCATTTCTATATAGGCCGCTATTGTATAACTTCATAGATGATAAATATACACGTAGGTTGTTCTTCTTTTCGTTTCCTTATATATTTTTAATCGCCACTTGCAGTAGTTATTTTAGTAATGAGCATACACCTTACCTGCCAGAGATGGGTACAATGATCACGGATGGACAAGTGATACACCCTCAGTATTATGATGACTTATATGAGAGACAGTATGAAAATGTGTCACATGCTAAAATGAATGTATATGATGGATTACCTAGAGTGAGGTTATCTCATTATCAGGTAATAGACAATTATATTTCTTTGTTCGTAAAGTATAATAGAAAATATGAGGATATATTAGTGAAAGAGCATGAACTAGAAAGCATATATAAGCCTGGATGGAACTTTACTTTTTTTGGAAGTGATCACCCTACAGCAGACGATACCCTTAGAGAGGCTATCGTTAAGGAATATGAACAAATAGAAGCTATAATTAAGGACAAAAGACGTGCACTGAAAGACTCTATAAGACAGACAAAAGAAGACTCTGAGCTTAAGAATAATCTCGTAACCAAGAGAGAAGAGCTGTGGCAGGATATAGAATCATCAAGAATAGATAAGAAAGAAGAGCTCAATAATTACGAAAAAAACAAAAGAGAAAAAATATTAGACCTTATCCGCAAGCAATTGAGTTTATCTATTGATGATATAGAATACACAGATAGTTTACGCAGTTATATTGCGGTACATCCTTCTACAGGAGAGAAGGGTATGCAGTATATCATACCGATGCGGCATCTTGATAGTGGCGATCACACGATTGAGATAGAACTGATAGGCCATATGCACGAAGATGAAAGTATAGAGAACTGGAACTATACTTTACCTATTCTTAAGATGAATTAAAGAGATACTGATAGCTGCACACGATATAATGCAAAATGACCAATATCTTACATTTGATTTTTAGTGTAAGACGTGATTTCTGATGTCTATATTATGAGGATATCCTCATAAATTAATATTAGAATTATCATGAGTGTTTCTATGCTAAGAAGCCCTCAAAACCAAATTGGGTTTGATATAGAAAAAATTGAATTTAGCTTCCACCAAGAGTTAGATCTCAATAAAATCAAACTGCATTACCAAAACGATCTACATTTTTGTCTTCAGATGTTTGAAGTATGCTTGCATACTGTACCTATAGATGTAGCTAATATGCAGGATGCTGGGGAACAAAAAGATTACCTGGCGTTAGCAACCATATCAGCAAAACTTAAGTCTAATTTTGATCTTGTCGGACATAAGGAGATGAGTGCCATATTAGGTTGTATAGAACTGTACGCTAAGATGAAAAATCCGACAGTATTAGATCTATGCTTTGTATTCACAAGTAAGGTATATGGAAAGTTAGCCATCATACGTAATGAGGTCCTGAAGATATCTCATCATCTTAAGCAACAAAGAAAATCTCACTTACAATAGAGCATATGAAGTGACAGAAGCTTTAGATAATTACGATTATCTTAGTTGTCATGTATAAGCAAGAAATACTGGAAGCACATGAACTTATCCGGCCATACATCCATTGTACGCCTGTGCTTACGAGCTCAGCGATAGATCAGATGATTGGATGTAAGATATATTTTAAGTGTGAGAACTTCCAGAAGATGGGGGCATTTAAGATGAGGGGAGCCACCCATGCAATTCTAAAATTATCAGAATCAGAAAGACATCATGGAGTCGTGACCCATTCTTCTGGTAATATGGCTCAGGCTGTCTCACTAGCCGCTCAGCGATTATCTATTCCTGCTTATATAGTGATGCCAGAGAATGCACCACAAGCTAAGAAGGATGCAGTCAGAGGTTATGGTGGGATCATCACTGAAGTCGAATCTACAATCGAGGCGAGGCAAGCAGAAGCGGATCGTATCGTCCGTGAGAGGTCTGCTACACTTATACATCCATCTAATGACATTAATGTGATACTGGGACAGGGTACGGCAGCTGTAGAATTATTGCGTGATTATTCAGATCTAGATTACATAGCTGTACCTGTGGGTGGCGGAGGATTACTGGCAGGTAGTGCCATAGCGGTACATCATCATGGAGAAGCGTGTAAGACAATCGCAGGGGAGCCTATGGCAGCAGATGATGCCTATCGATCTATGCAGACTGGTAAGATAGAAAAAAACGAATCCGCAGATACAATAGCTGACGGTTTGCGAACCCACTTAGGTGATATTAATTTTCCGATTATCCAGAAATATGTAGAAGAAATAATAAGAGTGGAGGAAGCTGAGATTATATCGGCGATGAGACTAATTTGGGAAAGGATGAAAATCATTATAGAACCATCATGTGCTGTTCCGTTGGCGGCTATTACAAGACAAAGAAATAAATTCGAGAATAAGAAAGTCGGTATCATACTTTCTGGTGGAAATGTCGATTTGGCTAAGTTGCCATTCTAATTCTTATTTTTTCTTTTTACCAAATTTCTTCTTGTCATTATCACCACCGAATAGGTCCCATGTGATAAATACAACAAAGAAAATAACCAATACACCAACTAAGATTTGAGCTGCAGACATATACACTTCCTTTGTATTATAAATTTAACCAATAAGTCAATTTAGCTACGACGCCTCTATTACGACTGCCAAAAAGATCATCTAATGTATTATAGTTATCCGAATAAACAATGAATAAATCAGACGCAGGCGCAAATCTCCATTGAAATCTTGTATTGACCGATAGATTGTCTATCTGATTATTGTATTGTAAGAATGTCGTCAGGAATATTTCTTTTGTAAAAGTAATATCTAATCGTGGTCCGAAAAGCCAAAGATTAGCTGTCTCAAATGAGCCTCCGAGATCGATGTGATTATAATTAGCCTCTAATGATAGAGAAGCATATGGCTGCACTCTGTATGTAAATGTCCCAGATGTACTGATAGCCTCACCACCAAAAAATCGATTATATCCAGGGCGTAGTCGGAAAAAAGTTTTTTTTCTTCTATCCGTACTATAACTCAATCTGAATCTGACATTTTTATAAGCAGTCCCCGCTGCTAAGAATACATCATCATCCTGTATTCTGGTAGGATCGAAATCGTTAAGCAATGTGAGATTAGTATATTGTGCCTGTGCATTGAATCTATGATTATTACCGAAACTAGTATTCCATTCTACTCCAAAACCATTCTCTTCTCGATCAAAATTCTTAATGATATCGTTATCATCATTACCTAACTTATATATCCAGTTAGTGAATAGAGTAACTGTATTCTGAGATATCTTAGAAGTCTTAGGGAACATTCTATAAGTGAAATTAGGACTGATTTGTAAGATGTCTTTCCTTGGAACGAACCCTACTTCTGCGTCAAATCCTGTCCCTATAATCTGATGCTCCCATGAGATTCTATAACGCCTTCTATTGTAATCTATCTGCGTATAATGTGCAAACTTATCTTTAGCGTCATTGGGCGTTATCGCTTTCATAATAGAGGTTTTTCCTCTCCAGTAATTATTCTTAGAACCGATTCTATATTCTAATCCTACGATTCTGTCATAATCATCAGCGGTCTCTCCAAAACCCTCAGAATTAATGGCTTGTTTATTGACCATAATCAATGCCAGATTAGATCGGTCGCCGATTCTATGTTCTGCTGCAGCAACTGTATAATTAAATGTAGGAAGATCATTTTCTTGTTGTGGTGCTGTTACCATATTAAGTAAGCCGACCCTAAGATTATCATTAAGTTTGCCACTTAGTCTTGCACCTCCATAGATCGTATTAGAGATATTATTACCAGTTATGGTATCCTTTGATACACCGATACGTCGCGAGAAGAATGGATTTAATCTCCGTGACCCGAACCTACCAAATAGATCTGCATTCTCAAGAAAAAATTGTCTTCTCTCAGGGAAGAATATTTCGAATCGATCCAGATTAGTTACTTGACGATCGACTTCTACCTGTGAGAAATCAGGATTGATAGTTAGGTCTAAGTTGAGACTGGATGATAAACTGATCTTAGCATCACCACCTATGGAAAAATTAGAGTCTGCTCCACTCTGAGTATTATCTTCAAAGTCTCGAGTCAGTGCAGTAGAAACGAATGGTATAATGGATATATTCTGACCAGGCTTAGCAAGAGGTTCTTCGAAGATAACCTCACCCATATACTTGAGATCCATCAGAATGTTTTCTCTCGGAATATTGATCCAGGAAGAAATCTCATTGCATTGTACATCATTCCGATAAGCATTAAACCTCCACTGCTCTACACCATCATTATATCTCAATGTCTTAAATGGAATTGCCAATTCGCAGATCCAATAATTATCATATCTCTTAGAAGCACCATCCCACTTGTTGTCCCACGAAGGATCAAAACTATCGCCTGTACGTCCTCCGTTAGAAATTAATGCTTCTCGTCTGGCTCCATACGGATTCATACCAAACATGTAGGCATTAGTCTTGTCATTATAGGTGTCTATAAGAAAAGTAATATTATCATTAGACCCAAATCCATAATCTCGCTTAAGTGACTCTACAGCAAAATCATCAGCTGGTGCATAGCACTTAGCCGCTACGTATAAGTTGTCATCATCATAACTAAAATAAACCTCAGAATCACCGCATGCAGCAGTCGTATCAGTTGGGAAATATTGAGAGAAATTACTGCTTGATTGTGCTCGAATCCACGTCTTATCGTCGAGTATCCCATCCAGAACAATAGGTACGGTGGACCTTAGAAGTTGTACCTTGGGAACAAGTATATCGTCATCTATTCTATTGATTATCTGAGCATTAAGTGTATGAGATGTTAGCCACATTAATATGGTGACGAAGGCAAATCTTGTCATAAACTCATTCATCTTGTAGTAAAGTAGGACGAAATTATAATAAATGCTCAAGCTTGTTCCCTTTTATTAGGGATAAGATTCTATTTTAGATGATTAAGAAACTAAATATATTTCCTCCTGAGTAAGAAAATAATTATATGGGCATTAGTTGGTTTATGGATTATCACGAACTGTTCTATTGGAAATAGTCAAGAATCACTATCTCCCCGTATAGCTAATTACGATATGTATATCCATTTGGATATAGATAATAAAAAGATACTGGGTAAGACTAAGCTGAGCTGGCGTAATATCAGCAGTAGTCCTATAGACAAACTTTATTTTCATTTGTACTATAATGCATTTAGAAACACAGAATCTACTTTTTTTACAGAAGGAGGTGTACCAGAATTTTTGAGTGGTAATATAGATGATAATTGTGGCTGGGGATGGAGTAATATTTCATCTTTTAGAGATGAGAATGACAGGCAGATCTCAGAGTTAAAGTATGTGCAACCAGATGATAATAACAGTAACGATAAGTCTGTCTTAGAGATATCTCTTATCGAGCCAGTACTCCCTGGTGAGATGCAATCATTTTACTTTAACTGGGAAGCAAAAATTCCCCAGACAATGCCTCGGACTGGATATAACAAGGATTACTATTTCTTCGCTCAGTGGTTTCCTAAGGTGGGTGTGTTAGAGCCAGCAGGTATGAGATTCTCTGATGAGGATAAGTGGAATTGCCATCAGTACCATTCTACTGGAGAGTATTATTCTGACTTTGGTGTATATAATGTCAATCTCACAGTTCCAGAAGATTATACAATAGCCGCCTCTGGTGAATTATTAGGTCAGGAGAAAACGGATAGCTTGAAGACATGGCGATTCAGGGCAGAAGATGTCATAGATTTCACATGGACGACTTCTCCTCATTATGTTGTGCAGGATACAACTTATAAGGATACTCGGATTTTGCTTTATACTTATCCTGAGAAGACTTTTTTTGTGGACAGATATTTTGAGACTATCTTGTTTGCTATGGAATATTTGGATGAGCGTCTTGGAACTTATCCATATAGCACCCTTTCCATTGTAGATCCACCAGTGCACGGTATGTATACAGGTGGTATGGAATATCCAACATTGATTACCTCATTAACCTTCTGTTCTTTTCCTCATGGATTTAAGACATCGGAGACTTTAGTGACTCATGAGTATATACATCAGTATTTCATGCAGATGATTGCGACACATGAGGTAGAGGAGCCCTGGATGGATGAGGGCATCACCACTTATTATGAAAATAGAATCCTCGATGCCTATATGGGAGAGAGAGAATCATTCATAGATTATATGGGTGTCAAGATCGGGAGTAAGGAATACAATAGGGGAGAGTTCTATGCCAGTGGCCTGTTTTCTATTGCAGACAATACATATAAGAGTTATGAATTTACAGATGGTGGCTATAAGGAAATTGTGTATAATAAGGTCGCAATCTGGTTGCAGACTTTGGAAGGAATGATAGGCCAAGATATTATGGACACGATTATGAAAACCTATTTCCAAAGGTGGAAATTCAAGCATCCATGCAGATATGATTTCATAGATCTTGTCAATGAAGTAGTCGTCGAGCAATTGCCAGAAACTTACCCAAATGGAATGGATTGGTTTTTTGACCAAGTGATATACGGTACGGATATATGTGATTATGCAGTTACTAATATTAGCAATGAGGAAATGAGAGATAAGCGTGGATTCCTATCTGATACAGACGATTGTGATGTGATCGAGAACGCTTCTATTCTCTATAATTGTAGAATTAGTTTGCAGAGGCTGGAAGGGTTACAATTACCAGTGGAGATAGAAGTTACATTCCAAGATGGTACAAATTCGATGTATAAATGGGACGGCCAGAGTAGATCTCATACCATAGAGATACAATCAGAATCGCAAGTAATATCTGCAGAGATAGATCCTAATAAAAAGATATATATCGATAAGAATTTTATCAATAATTCTTACGTATTAGAGCAAGATGCTCATTGTCTTAAGGGCTTTCTGGGCAAATGTGTGACAAGTTTCATGCATACATTAGAGATGATAACCATGCTTATCTAATGAGTGATATATTACAATCATATCGAGAAGCATGGAAGTGTTGCTTGCTTAATTGGCGGGTATTGTTTTTACTGTATGCTTGTAACCTTGCAATCGCATTTGTCGCATTAGGTCCTTTCTCTAATCTTGTAGAGAGTGTATTTGGAAGAAGTCTGATGTTGGGGGATTTTACAAGTCGATTTGATTATACGGCAATTATAGATATGATAAATGAGCATGGACTATCTCTTAATCTTAGTATAGCTACATGTATGTCCTTTTTCATTGTATATACAATATGGACAATATTCTATACAGGAGGTATCGTAGAGATTGTAAGGCACAAGAATACGAGGTCGAGTACCTTATTATTTTGGAAGGGTGGAGCAGAGTTATTTTTCAGATACTTAAGGTTGACGGTCTATGTACTAATTATTGCTTTGTTAATACTTACAATCGCAGCTTTATTTTTCACTAAGGATGGATTGAATCCATTGTCAATGGACTCAGAAAGTTTCTTGATCCGACGATTTAAGTTATTGGGTATTATAATTATTATATTCTATTTCCTCTTGGCATTGTTCAGAGATATAGCTAAGGTGGCGATAGGATATAAAAAACCCAAATTCTTGATAACTGAGCCTATCAGAGATGCCTTCGTTAGGACTTTTGCTCTCCGATATATAATACTTGGGCTTATAAATCTATCTGTGCTCGGTTTAGGTCTATTGTTATACTTCTTGCTCAAGAATTTTATGGATGACGTGTGGGCGGTTATAATCATTTCACAGTTATTCTTAATCTATCGATTGGCGTACAGGGTGGTTAGGTTAGCATCTATTAGTTGTCTGTATGAGCGCTTTGAAAAAGATAAAGCCTAACTATAAATTTTCTGAGTTCTTATATTTTATCTCAGGCCGATATGGTCTGAATGGACTCATGAGCATAGTTATAATATTGCTATTATCTGGCACATCCATATGTGTGTCTAAGCCATACTTCAGTTTACTATTATCTACAGCGATATAAGTAGAAAATATTCTATCCCAAAATGAAAATATATTTCCATAATTAGTATCAGAATAAGGTTGTCTATAATGGTGATGTACGTGATGCATGTTAGGTGTACAGATGATCTTATTAAGAACCTGATCGATAGCGACCGGCAAGACGACATTGGCATGATTAAACTGGCTAAGGACGGCTGATAGACTTTGGTATAATAATACCATCCACATCGGAGCACCTAAGATGACAGCTGCCATAATTGTAAATGCAAATCTGATTATACTCTCACCAGGATGATGTCGATTGGCAGAGGTCGCATTTATGTTTTGATCAGTGTGATGGATGACATGAAACTTCCACATCCATGTCACATGATGCTGCACCCAGTGTGGCACCCATGCGCCTAAGAAATCTAATAATACGACTCCCACGAGCGCATATAACCACAATGGCATTTCTACCAGCTGCAATAATCCATAATTTTGATCGATCACCCAGTCAGATGATAAGATTAGTAGAAACGCCAAGAAAAAATTAACGAGGATGGTCGTCAGAGTAAAAAAAATATTGACACCTGCATGCTTCCATCTACTATAATCAAATGAAAAGAGGGGCACTGCGGATTCTAATAAAGAAAAGAAAGTTAATCCACCCACCAGTAATAAGGTTCTATGCGCAGAAGAAATATGAGTGAAGTATTGAATAATTGACTCGATCATATCACTAATATAATCATTGGATTAGTTATCCCATGCCTCTATCTTCATATGTTTTCTATTATTCCATATTCCAAATAATTCTTAAGGCAATTAAGGCATAGTGCCCAGTAATTACTTGTACGGCGATAGTGATCCGTGACATCTATCCAGCCCTTATGCTCAAATCTCAACATACTACGATGTGTCGTTAGGCAGATAATCTCAAATGACAAGAATGTATCTATCTAATCAGGAGTAGCCTATGTCATCTTGTACATGATGGATAAATCAGGCATAATTTTATGAACGATAGCAGACCAATTATAGTCATTAGAAAAGTTAAAATTGTATAAATATTCTTGACCGGATGACCTTTAGATCTTAGTGTCCACCAAGCATTTAATCCGTTGGGTGTTGTGATTGCTGAAGACATGGGTTCTTGGCTGGCATTGATCTCTATATCGTGGCAGATATTACCTATATATTAAATATTGGTCTTATAAAGCTTATAGATAATATATTAAGTAATTTTGTAATATGATTGAGTTGTTAAGCGAAAATCCATTATTGCTCTTATTCGTCGTTGCGGCGATAGGATACTTTTTGGGTAACATTAAGATCAAAGGGATTTCCTTAGGTGTCGCTGCTGTATTGTTTACGGGCCTTGTGTTTGGGGCCATGGATGAGAGGCTCAGTATACCAGATACGATTACTAATTTGGGCTTGATATTATTTGTCTATTCTATAGGCTTAAGTTCGGGACCCGCTTTTTTTGATTCCTATAAGAAGAATGGGATTCGAGACTTTTTATTTATAGTAACCATGTTGGGTTTCTCTGGTATTGTAGCTGCTTTACTTTTTTTCGCTTTCGGATTTTCTGCTGGTACAATTACAGGAGCTTATGCAGGATCTACGACTAATACACCTGCACTTGCCGGAGTCATCGATTATATCAATAATTGCTTTGGAAATGCAGGTCAGGAGATGATTAGTGATGCCGTAGTGGGATATTCTTTCTCATATCCGATGGGTGTGATGGGTGGAATTATCGTCATCCTAATAATGGAGAAGCTCCTTAAGATAGACTACTCAGCTGAGAAGAAAGCCCTTAGAAAAGACTATCCAGTAGAGAGTTTTCTCAGTAGTGCTACTGTAGAGATCACCCAGGAAGATGTCAGTGGTCAGACAGTAAGAGATCTATTGAAGAGATATGACTGGGATGTCGTATTTGGTAGGATCTATAAGGCGGGTGTTTTTTCACTGGTTAATTATGATACAGAATTTAATGTCGGAGATACAGTGATGATGGTTGGCAGTAGAGATGATATAGAAATGGTTATAGAAGATCTCGGTAAGAAAGTAGATAGTCGACTGGATCACGATAGAAGAAAATTTGATGTGAGAAGAATATTCGTATCTAATCCTGATGTTGTCGGGCAGAGATTATCTTCATTGGGTCTGGCTAAGAAATATAATGCCATTATCACAAGAATCAGGAGAGGCGATGTAGACATGCTCGCTACGAATGATACAGTTCTTGAGCTTGGTGATCGATTACGATTCGTAGCTCGTAGAGAAGACTTGAGAGCCTTATCTGAGTATTTCGGTGATTCTTACAAAGCCTCTAGTCATATTAATCTATTTACTTTTGGAATAGGTATTGCGATTGGATTAGTACTCGGCGCTATAGAATTTAATTTTGGTCCTAATATAAGTTTCAAGTTAGGTTATGCAGGCGGGCCACTTATTGTGAGTCTGATCTTAGGTGCATTGCGTCGTACTGGTCCAGTTATATGGACGATGCCTTATAGTGCTAATACAGCCATGCAACAGTTAGGCCTTATCCTGCTTCTTGCAGGTATAGGTGTCTCGTCAGGATACTCATTTGTAGAAAGTGTCAGTGGCGATGCCATATGGATTTTCTTAGCTAGTATTATTATTAGTATGGTGACTGCAATGACAACATTATTCATAGGATATAAGGTGATGAAAATGCCATTCAGTCTACTCATGGGTATTGTATCTAATCAACCCGCCATTTTAGATTTTGCCACATCCAGAGCTGGTAATAGAATTCCCACATTTGGCTATACTATGGTATTTCCCATTGCATTGATATTAAAAATTGTGATTGCCCAAGCTCTATTCGTAGTAGTCATATAGATGTATTTTTTCTTACCTTAGAAATTATAAATTCTTTCTTATGAAAATCAAGACTTTATTAGTAACAAGTTTACTTACCCTATTAATAATCAGTTGTGCTGATAGCTTAGACGAATCATTATTACATGGCTCATGGAAGACCGTAGAGTGGAAAGTAGTCGATACTGGACAGAAGATTAATAATCAGATGGATTTCACTTTCGATTCTAAGAGAAGGTATAGTGTTGATTATGGCACAGAGAAAGAACAAGGTCGCTATTGGGTATCTGTCGACTACTTGCATACCGTAGAAGATGGTAAAGCTGAGAAAAAGGTCAAAATCAAAAGCATCAATTCTGACACTCTGCGATTAGAAATGAATAGGGGTGGACGGATAGAAAGGCTTGTTTTGACAAAGTAGAAAACTCCCCTTTTTGTCAAAACCTCCGATGGTCGCGGTCTCTGACCTCGATCCTATACACTCATCTTGTATGCCTGTCTCGATGCATCCCCTTAGTCTGAATCAAGATTCTGAGGATTCGATGATTTCAGGATACACGAAAAGCGATATTTGTAGAAGAGTATTCTGATAACCCCGATGGTCGCGGTCTCTGACCTCGATCCTATGCACTTATTTTGTAAGCATTTCTCGCTGCATCCCATTTGTCTGAACCTTGATTTATAGGATTTTGGGATTTTCGTGATTTTGATATCACAGCGACTTAACTACCTTAACACTGATGGTCGTGGTCTTTGACCTCGATTCTATGCACTGATCATGTATGCCTGTCTCGCTGCATCCCATTTGTCTGAACCTTGATTTATAGGATTTTGGGATTTTCATGATTTTAGGAATACTGCGACTTAACTACCTTAACCCTGTTGGTCGTGGTCTTTGACCTCGATTCTATGCACTGATTATGTATTCCTGTCTCGCTGCATCCCTTTTGTCTGAGCCTTGATTTGTAGGATTTTAGGAATTACATGATTTTAGGATTACTCCACCTTTATACTCGATGGTCGGGGTCTCTGACCTCGATTCTATGCACTTATCATGTATGCCTGTCTCGCTGCATCCCCTTTGTCTGAGCCTTGATTTATAGGATTTTAGGATTTGCATGATTTTGATATCAATGCGACTTTATTACCTTGTCCCTGATGGTCGTGGTCTTTGCCCCCGATCCTATGCACTCATCATGCATGCCTGTCTCGCTACATTCCTTTTGTCTGTACCTTTATTTTTAGGATTTTGGGATTTTCATGATTTTGATATCAATGCGACTTTATTACCTTGTCCCTGATGGTCGTGGTCTTTGCCCCCGATCCTATGCACTGATCATGTATGCCTGTCTCGCTGCATCCCTTTTGTCTGAACCTTGATTTATAGGATTTTAGGATTTGCATGATTTTAGGGTTACTGCGACTTTATACTTGATGGTCGTGGTTTCTGATCTATATGATTTGTCTTATGTTTATTTCATTTCATCTACTGATACTAAATCATAGTAAGAGAGTGCATTTACTATATCAGCCATGTCGACTTTTATATCATAGTTGCAATTACCTATGCCGTCGAGAAGAGAAAATAATATAATTCCACTCACATTTTTCTTATCATGCCGCATAATATCAATCAGTTCAGAAGATATGGATGATAGGTTTTTGTTTTCTGGATATAAGTTCTGGATATAGCTTGTAAGTTCCGAAAGTTCTGAATTGGAAATGAGGTCTTTTTTATAACTGAGGTAAGCTTCACATATCATACCTATAGCGATCGCCTCTCCGTGGCTGAGATGTGATGCCGTATCTAAGTAGTGGCTTTCTACAGCATGACCTATGGTATGCCCAAAGTTTAATATTTTTCTTAGACCACCTTCTTTATAATCCTTTTTGACCACCAGGCGTTTGATCTCGATATTATCAGATACTAATCGTGTCCAACTGTGAGCTTCTAAGGAGATGCCTTTGTTTGCGATCTGATTCCACAATGCTTTAGATCTTATGAGTGCATGCTTAATCACTTCTGCGTATCCACTTTTCAATTCATAATCTGATAAAGTCTGCAGAAACTGAGTATCGACCCAGACGAGCTTAGGCTCTAAAAATAAGCCAATCATATTCTTGTACTTATCCATATCTACACCCAGCTTTCCACCTACAGAAGCATCGACCTGAGACAACAGAGTGGTGGGTATCTGTATAAATCTGATACCTCTCATGTAGGTGCCAGCGACGAATCCTCCCATGTCTCCTATGACACCGCCGCCTAGATTAATAATGAGGCTATGGCGATCACATTGGTTCTCTATGAGGGATTGCCATAAGGCTGTACACGTCGCAATGGTTTTATATTTTTCGCCAGAAGGTATTCTGATACTTATAAAGTCGAGGTGTAAGTTTTTCTTGATAATCGGGAGGCAATGCACTTCTGTATTCTCATCTACAATTACGAATATCTTAGAGGGATTAAGCGATTCTATATAATCATTAAGTATAGTGTAATCGCCATCTACTATAATGTCGTAATTGTCAGTCTGAATCTTAGGCATGTCCTATACGAGTGTATGTAGCTTATGTAAACTGATTGCTTCTGCTTTCTGCGCAAACATTGACTTAGTCGCAGCCCATGTATTTTTAAATAAATCTGAATAACGATAATTCTCTAAGTCCTTCTCCGTATCCCAATAGCTGTATGTGTAGAATACTGTCTCCTTAACATCTAACCCTTGCATTAATTCTAAGTATTGACATCCAGGGAAAGCTCTGATTTTCTCTTTTTTATCTTCAAATAATTTTTTGAAATCAGAAACATATTCTGCTTGGAACTCCATTTTGACTAATCGAACTATCATATATCATAGAATTTTATTTGTATGGTTTCATCTTTCATAAGATGCAGCTGACTGGCAGCCATACCCATGTTAATGGCGATTTCTAAGTAATTTGCTGAATTAAATAAACAGACAACTTCTCCTACAGCTGCTTCGCTATAGTTGTGACTTATTTTAGTTATTGGATCATAGAATTTGAAGAAGATTTCGAAATTTCTTCCTTTTCTAAAATGCTCAAAAAATTCTCTGTGCACATTTACAATCACATTCTCGAACTTATCGATATGGATTATGGTCGCTCTGATCTCATCGGCAGAAGTAACAGGTTGCACGTCGAGTTTCTTTTCGAATCGATTAAGCGGTGGTCCGACTTCTGTAATAGACATATCTTGGGACATAAGACTGACACCATGAGCGATTAGGTCAAACATGTTATTGTCATCTTCATCTAAGGTTATTTTATAGACTTGATCCTCGTCCACTGAGTCAAATGACAATGAGAATACGCCATTATTAGGACCGATATAGTACATGTCCTTATACTCAAATACAATAATCTCGTACTCAGTATCGTAATAATTATTGACTGCCACGAGGTGGATAGTCCCCTTAGGAAATTTCTTACAGACCGCATTAAGATAGTAAGACGCTTGTCTTATATCGTGAGTGTCTACATCATGTGTGATGTCTATAATCTGAACATCCGAATTATGACTAAGGATAGCACCCTTAAGAAGCGCAGCATAGTGATCCTTAGTCCCAAAATCAGAAATTATAGTAACAATTTGCATAGATTAAAATAATATACTCAAATATCATCAAATGATGAATATTTATAATATAAATAATGGATTAAGTTTTTTCGAAAGGCAAAACTAAAAAGGATGTACCTTTGTTATGAATATCAAAAAGAAGCAAGTATCGGAAAGAAAGCGCTCAGTGAAATCGTATTGACCATAGATGGGATAGATCCCAGAGAATTATATGGTGAGAATAACTCCAATCTAAATCTTATTAAGAAGGCATTCCCAGACCTTACATTTACCTCCAGAGGTGATAAGATTAAGATTAAAGGTGAGAAAAAACAAACTCAAAAGGCAAAGTCAAAGCTCGAACAACTCGTTAAAATTTTACGCATCAGCGAAGTCCTCAATACTCAGAATGTCAAAGACGTATTAAATGGAAATTTATCATTCGAGTTAGAAGAAGGGGATTCTTCCAGTGTATCACCTAAGGCAGCAAGCGGAAATGTCATTGTCCATGGTAGAAATTCTAAACCAATCAAAGCGAGGACTCGAAACCAGAAAAAAATGGTCGACCTTTCAGAAAATAATGATATCCTATTCGCAATAGGACCTGCTGGAACTGGTAAGACATACACGGCAGTTGCACTGGCGGTCAGAGCCTTAAAGACAAGAATGGTGAAGAAAATTATTCTCACCCGTCCTGCCGTCGAAGCAGGGGAGAGCTTAGGTTTCTTGCCTGGTGATCTTAAGGATAAGATCGATCCATATTTACGACCATTATATGATGCACTCGATGACATGCTTCCACGTGAGAAGTTAGATCACTTTACTCAGAATAGAGTTATCGAAGTAGCTCCCTTAGCATTCATGAGAGGACGTACTTTAGATAATGCTTTTATCATTTTGGACGAAGCTCAGAATGCTACTTCAGTTCAGATCAAAATGTTTCTGACGAGACTCGGACCCTCAGCTAAATGTATAATCACAGGTGACTTATCTCAGATCGATCTGCCAAGACATCAAAAATCAGGATTATATAGAGCTCTGGATATACTCTCTGATTTGCCAGGTATAGGGAAGTTATTTCTCACAGCAGAAGATGTAGTGAGACATAGATTAGTGAAAGACATCATTATAAGATATAATGAATATAATGATTACAGCGGAAGGAGAGACAGAGAAGATAAGGCACCACAAAAATCTAATAAGGAAGAAGAATGATATCAAAAGTATCTTATAAGGGAAATCTTAGAACAGAAGCCACCCACCTAAAATCTGGTAATGTAATAGTCACTGATGCACCCATAGATAACAAAGGCAAAGGAGAAGCATTCTCGCCCACAGATCTTGCAGCTACTTCATTAGCATCATGTATAATGACTATCATGGGTATAGCAGCAGCTAATCACGGTATATCGATGGAAGGTGCTGAGGCGACAGTCACTAAGGTAATGGACAGTAATCCACGTCGTATTAAGGAGATAGGGATTACATTAACTATGCCTCAAGGTGACTATACTTCAGCTCACAAGAAAATATTAGAGGCAGCAGCACATCATTGTCCAGTAGGTCTAAGCTTGCATCCAGATACGGAAGAACGTATAGAAATAATATGGCCTTAGATGAGTATTATAAGGATATCTAAACCCAAAAATGCAATCCGTGCTAAATTACACATCGGTGGTTCTAAGAGTATATCTAATCGTATTCTTCTCATAAGGGCACTTTCGGAAAGTCATTTCCGAATTGATAACCTATCTGATAGTGATGATACTCAGACGATGCTTAAGCTCTTAAGTGAAGATGCTGATACGTATGATGCTCATCATGCGGGAACTACGTTTAGATTCCTGACTGCATACTTTGCTATGCAGCCGGGAAAGCAAGTCCTGACAGGTTCGGAAAGGATGTTACAACGACCTATAGCACCACTTGTAGATGGACTCAGAAAAATCGGTGCTGAGATTAATTATTTAGGTACCGAGGGCTATCCACCATTATCTATAGAATCATTTGATAGACAGAAAAATAATGAGATCTCATTAGATGCAAGTATAAGTAGTCAGTTCATATCAGCATTATGCATGATAGCACCTACACTTGAGAATGGACTTGTAATTAATCTTGTGGGTGATCTTGTGTCTCGACCTTATCTGCAGATGACGCTTTCTATCATGGAGTCTTTCGGTATAGTAAGTACATTTAGTAATAATAAGATATCTATAGAGTCGCAAGCTTATAGACCACAGAATTATATCGTAGAATCAGATTGGTCATCAGCCAGCTATCATTTTGCGATTGCATCGATTGCTGATGATTGTGAGATAGAGCTCTCACATTATAAAAAATCCAGTTACCAAGGGGATAGTCAGATTGTAGAATTGTCTAAAGTCTTTGGAGTGGAAACACGCCAAATAGAAGGAGGTATAATTATCAATTCTAATGGTCAAAAACAGAAAGAATTCTCGTATGACTTCTTAGAGCAACCAGATCTAGCTCAAACAATAGCCGTCATGGCAGCAGCTTGCGGTATGGAAATGACATATCAAGGTCTGAAGACCTTAGCGATTAAAGAAACAGATAGGGTAGCAGCGATAGCTTGCGAATTAGCAAAAGTCGATGTCAAATTTTCTGTTGGAAACAACACGTGGCAGCAGTCAGGTAAGGCGATTATGTCAGAGCCTACTTTTGATACTTATCAAGATCATAGAATGGCTATGGCATTTGCTCCATTGGCAATATTAGGAGATATTATGATTAGGGAACCAGAAGTCGTTACTAAATCTTACCCTCGATTTTGGCAAGATTTAGCAACACTTGGATTTGGTATTACTTCTTTGTGATATTTAGATTCTTCGTAACAATTTTCTCTTGATTTTTCACTTCTAAAATATACTTTCCTGACTGGAGAGATTTAATGTTTTCGATTAATTGTGGGAAAATTTTCTGATTTTCTCCATTAAGTTTTATTACAGTCGAGTTGTTATTTGTAGATGTTACATTGATTTCTAAATCATCTGTTTCCTCAAAACTTAATGGTAACTGACTCCAAAGCACATCATTTTCGCTTCCAGTAACTCTCGCATTTTCGCTTTCTCCATTTTCTGTAAGATTGGGATCTATACATGGTTCTATTCTTGCCTCGAATATCTTTCCAGCCGCTACTTCAAAATTAGGTAGTAATTCTATATTGTTACCTGCTGTATAAAGTACTGAATTGAGATTAAGTAATACATCAGAATCTATGGTTTGTTCTGCACGATTGACAGCCATGACATTATAATTCATATCTATGGATAAGTTGATGTCATCACAATCTTGACAACCGAAGTCAATTATCCCATCGCAATTATTATCTAGACCATCACACATTCCTGTTGCGTTAGGATTGATTGCAGCAATGTTATCATTACAATCACCATTTATTAATACTTGATTAGACGCTGGCATACAAGTCATAATTGGAGCACCAGCTCCGAATCCATCACTATCCATATCATTATAATAAGGTGATTCTAATCCTTCATTGTTTTGACCATCGCAATTGTTGTCCACACTGTCACATGCTTCCATTGCATTAGGGTTTATAGCAAAAACGTTATCATTACAATCTCCATTTATTAAAACTTGATTAGATGCTGGCGTACAAGTCATAATTGGAGCACCAGCTCCGAATCCATCACCATCCATATCATTATAGTAAGTCATTGTGGTGCCGTTTTCATCTATTTGCCCATCACAATTGTTATCTATACCATCGCATATTTCTGTTGCATTAGGGTTCACATTAGGGTTCGTATCGTCGCAATCTCCGTTCTGTAATACTTGGGTAGCTGTCGGGCTACAAGTCATGACTGCAGCCCCTGCGCCAAAACCATCACTATCGTTATCATTATAGTAGGCCATTGCGGCGGCGTTTTCATCTATTTGCCCATCACAATTGTTATCTATACCATCGCATATTTCTGTTGCATTAGGATTCACATTAGGGTTCGTATCGTCGCAATCTCCATTCGTTAAGACTTGAAAAGCTGTCGGGTTGCAAGTCATAATTACAGAACCTGCACCGAATCCATCACCATCATTATCGTTATAGTAATTCGTAACTAATCCTTCATCTATTTGTCCATCACAGTTGTTATCTATACCGTCGCATATTTCGTTAGCATTAGGATTTATAATAGGATCTGTATCGTCACAATCTCCATTATTTAATACCTGAGAAGCGGTCGGGTTACAAGTTACGCTCGCTGGCCCTGCACCGAATCCATCTGAGTCGCCATCTTGATAATAAGTCATCGGGGAAAATCCTTCATCTATTTGCCCATCACAATTGTTGTCTACGCCATCGCATACTTCTGTTGCGTTAGGATTCACATCAGGTTCCGTATCGTCACAGTCCCCGTTTACTAATACCTGAGAAGCAGTCGGATTACAACTTATAATAGCTCCACCTGCACCGAATCCATCTGCGTCGCCATCTTCATAATAGGTCATTGGGGAAAATCCTTCATCTATTTGTCCATCACAATTGTTATCTATACCATCGCATATTTCTGTTGCATCAGGATTCACATCAGGATCGGTATCATCACAGTCATCGCCGTTTTTTGATAATCCCATGCCTGTATCACAGGATATAATTATATTATTTGGATCACCGAATCTATCTCCGTCAGTATCTGCATAAAATGTAAAGGTACGTATACCTTCATCTATCTGCCCATTACAATTATTGTCTATTCCATCACATACTTCTGGAGCATTGGGATTAATAGTAGGGTCAGTATCATCACAGTCTCCATTTTGCAATACCTGAGAGGAAGTCGGGGTACAAGTCATAATTGGAGCTCCGGCACCGAATCCATCGCCATCATTATCGTTATAATAAGATACGGGCGTGACACCTTCATCTATTTGGCCATCGCAGTTGTTATCTATTCCGTCGCATACTTCAGTAGCATTAGGATTGATATTAGGATCTGTATCATCGCAATCCTGATTATTTAGTACAATTCCGCTACCTGTATCACAACTTTCAATACTATTATTGGGATCACCAAATCCATCACCATCGCTATCTATAAAATAAGTACTAACCACTAATCCCTCGTCTACCATTCCATCGCAATCGTTGTCCACATGATCACATGTTTCTGTAGCTTCTGGATTTATACTAGGGTCTGTATCATTACAATCACCGCCGCCAGTGGGAGGAGAAGCAGTACTCCAGCCTCCTGCATCTATATCACAAATAACATATCCATCCATATCACCGTCCATTTCATCTGCAGGTAAACCAGTCGTATTGTTACAATCGTTAATAATTCCGTCGCATAATTCTGGGGCACCTGGAAATATTAGAGCATTAGTATCATCACAATCATCACTATTAGTTACACCTGAACCAGAGGATAAAGTCGAGCTTCCAAATCCATCTCCATCGTTGTCTTCGTAGATATCTCCACAAGGAGGTAGTGAAGCAGACTGAGAATTTATTCTATTGTTAATTACATTAATAGAATTAGCCGACCAAGTATTGGTATTTTGTACTGCTGGTGCCATAATATGAGGAGATCCCGTTGCGTCATGTAGAGAACTCCAATTATGGCCCATCTCATGTGTCCAGACTACATTTAAGAAAACGGCAGAATTAGTAAAATCTTGATTGACATGAAACCAATTCGATACATAAGCTATTCCGACAGTTGAACCATCTAAATCTCTATCTGTCCATAATGTCGCCATATCAAACATAGTCCCAAAACCACCACTCGCTCCTGCAGCTCCACCCCCACCAGCAGAATTACCTCCTGCCCAAGCTCTAAAATTATCTAAAAGAGCACTAGCATTAGTAGAGCTTGTAAAAGGATCAGGAGAACTTGTATGGATAAATATTGTAACGACATTGTAAAACAAATCATCATTAAAGACGCAGTTATAATTAGTCTGCACATTATTAAGTACACCTAAGTTATGATTAGTTACACCAGTTGTTGTCGAGTAAGAAGTAAACATGAAAAAATCATTAGCAATCGCTAAGTCTACTTCTCTGCAGGTTGTATTAGTTTTCTCTATAATGTCTGGTGTTCTTGCTTCCGTCTCCTCTACGCCACACGTATGTTCTCCATTCCTTGTTACATCTTTGCTGTCGTATACGACATATACATTTGTGGCGGCATCAGGCTCAAAATACCATAATGGTTCTATGTAAATTTCAGTTTTTTCTTCTCTTATAAATCCATAGATAAAGTCGTCATTGATAGTTAAGCTAACGGATCCATTACCACTGTGTATTCCCCCTAACAGATGCGGAAGGTTTTCTATATCGGCGCTGACTTTTACATTATTTGGATATAGCCGCATCTTATATAAGTCATCTCCTAGATTCATATTGATAAGGCCACTATTTTGTGATGGATCTATATCTTTCTTTCTGATGTTTATTTCAAAAAGCTTGTAATTAGATATGGCACTATTAAGTACTTCAAAATCAGAACTTTCGAGTTCTACTTCTGATCCTAAGATCGAATTAATGGATTGCCCACATAGGATAGATAGACAAAGAATAAGGGTCGTAATTGTGGTATAAAGTTTTCTTATCATGATTCTCTAAAAATATGAAAAAAGATGATAATGCTGGGTAAAAATAAGTACCTCATTATGTCATAAATTAGGTATAAACCTAATTGTATAAATAAAATGCCCTTCTACTTCATATTCGAGCAAAGGGCATTGTTGATATTAGTTTATGAAATGTATGTTATTCTATTATCGTGATGTGTAACTTAGAACTGAAAGAATGGTTCTCGCTACTCACGGATATATTATATGTGCCGGTCTTCAATTTACTGAGTTGACCAAGAAATTCCTTGTAAACGTCTTCATTTTCTCCTTCCATAAAAATAGAAGATTTAGTTTTTCCCCGTTTATTGACTTGAATAGTTATATGCTCATCTATATCAAAATAATTGGGAATTAGTTCTAATTTAATATCACCATCATAAATGATTCTCTTTTCAGATTCTCCTTCTACATTCTGAAAGTTTTGAACACAAGGTTCTATTCTTGCTTCAAAGGTTTTGCCAGATGCCACTTCGAAATTCGGCAATAATTCTATATTATTTCCTGCAGTGTATAATACAGAATTAAGATTGAGTAAGACATCTGAATCTATTGTTTGCTCTGCACGATTGACAGCCAAGACATTATAATTCATATTTATGTTTAAGTCAGTGTCATCACAATCTTGACAACCGAAGTCAATTATTCCATCGCAATCATTGTCTACGTTATCACATTTGCGCATTGCATTAGGATTAATACTCGCAATGTTATCATTGCAATCTAAGTTGTTAGTAGAATAACCTGAAGGAAGCATACATGCTTGTATAGTATTTGTAGGTGAACCGAATCCATCTCCGTCTGAATCGGTATAATACGTATTCTGTCCAGTTACGTTAGGATCTGCATCATCTACCAATCCATCACAATTATTATCTTGCCCATCACATGTTTCTACATTACCGGGATAATTGTCTGCATCGTTGTCATCGCAGTCGGTGTCATACACTGAATAACCACTTGGTGGTGCTGAAGCGCATCTGCTAATGGAATTTCCTGCATCTCCAAATCCATCTCCGTCTGAATCTGCATAATACGTATTCTGTCCAGTTACGTTAGGATCTGCATCATCTACCAATCCATCACAATTATTATCTTGCCCATCACATATTTCTACATTACCGGGATAATTGTCTGCATCGGTGTCATCGCAGTCAGTGTTATACACTGAATAACCACTTGGTGGTGTTGAGGCACATGTGCTAATGGAGTTTCCTGCATTTCCAAATCCATCTCCGTCTGAATCTGCATAATACGTATTCTGTCCAGTTACGTTAGGATCTGCATCATCTACCAATCCATCACAATTATTATCTTGCCCATCACATGTTTCTACATTACTGGGATAATTGTCTGCATCGTTGTCATCACAATCAGTATTATTAGTAACACCAGAAGATGCTGTTATCGTACTACCAAATCCGTCTCCATCACTGTCTACAAAAAAGGTTGTGCTTCCAGTGCATGATCCATCATCTACAGTTGCGCTTGGATTATAGTTATTAGATGTTGGGTCTGTACATCCAAATGTTTGGTTAATTGGAAAGTAAATCGAATAATCTTCAACTTGACCAGTATTGGGGCTTATACATGGGGAACTGAATTGTGTGCTACTTAATATTACTCTAAATCTTAATAAACTTGAAAGTAGTGGGGAAGAGGGTGTCATCAAAGGGGGTAAAGTATAAGTAACATTTTGTGTAGCGGGTAAATTATAAAATGCTATTGATTCATTGGTGTCAGAAAAATCTCCATCTCCATTCCAATCACAAAATAGTCCAAGAAAAGATGCAGATGTTTGGGCGACGCCTAAACTCATAGAGTATGACGTATCTGCTTCGATTACGGCTATTTCTGTGCATGAAAAATCTTCGTAAAGACCTGATGCTGTACTTGAGTTTGTTACATTCTCAAGTGCAAAGGACGTAATTCCTAAACTAGCTCCATTGCTTCCAGTTGGTGCACATTGATTAGGCGCAGGACTTTGTACATCGACGTAGCCTTGAGCAATATTTGTGCTTGCAGCAGGATTAAATGAACTTAATTCCACATAATATAACCCAGAAGAACTATATGACGGTGAGGGTTTTGCATCTGTTGAGGAAGATGGATTTCCACCAGGAAATGACCACATTCTGGTAGCTCCATACTGTGATTGGTCTTCAAATTCTACTTGAGAATTGATACATACTACCGACTCCATAGAATTAAAGTTCGCTATGGGAGCCCCTAAAGTCGAGCAGTTAGAAAGTGATGAGCTAACAGAACTAACTCTACTATTAATCGCATTAACTGCAGTTGAATTCCATTTGTCAGTTGCTAAAACATTAGGGAACATGATATTCGAACTACCAGCGTCATGTAATGCACCCCAATTGTGCCCCATCTCATGCGAGCAAAGAACATTTAAGCCAACAGCTGAAGTGGTATTATCTTCTAAGATATGAAACCATCCTGGAGTGCAAGCATAGCCTATCGTACCACCATCAAAATCCCTATCAGACCAAAAGCCAGCCATATCAAAAGTTGTTGCAAAACCACCACTATTACCACCAGGTGCACCACCACCAGCATTATTCAGGAATGTACATGGAAATGAAGTATTATTAATTTCTCCTGCCCAAACTGAAAAATATTTCAAAAGCGAATCAGGGTCAGTGGTTGGATTATTAGTATCATTAGGAGTAAGAGGATCATTAGCTGAATTCGTTGGAATATAATTAGCAACAACATTGTATTCTAAGTTAGAATTAAATTCTGACCTGTAATTCGTCTGTACATTATTGAGAACACCTAAATTATGATTCATGACTCCTGTTGTCGATCCGTACTTTGTAAACATATCAGCAGTATTAGCTATGGCATAATCTACTATTCTACAACTTGTCGTCATTTTTTGTGGAACACTTTGAGGAATTTTACTCTCAGTTTCTTTAACTCCACACTTATGATTACTATCTTCTATGACATCAGTCGTGTTATACAGAACATATAGGTTCTTAGGAGCATCAGGCTCAAAATACCATAGTGGTTCTATGTATCTCGTAGAACCTCCGCCTCGCAGAAAACCATAAATAAAATTGTCATTAATGGTAAGGCTAACTTGTGAATTAGAATTATAAGACCCTGACAACAAGAGTGGTTTGTTATTCGATTTGGTACTTACAATGACATTATTAGTGAAGAGGCTTAACTTAAGTGATTCTTCCCCAAGTTGAAGATTTAATTTACCGCTATTGCTATTCAGGTCTACATCTTTTTTCCTGATATCAATTTCTATTATGCGATAACTCTTGATGATTTGGTTTAGAGCGGAAAATTTAGAATTATCTAATTCTGTTTCAGTACCTAAGATTGTATTCTGTGCTGATGAGTAACTAATAGATATCCACAAGACGCTGATGAAGGTAAAAAGGGGTATTCTTTCCATGTGTTAAAAGTAGTATTAAGAAAAAGTAATAAAATCAGTATTAACCCTTATTTGCCAGCTGACCACATGCGGCATCTATATCCATTCCTCTACTTTTTCTGACTGTCACCATAATCTTACGTTCTCGTAAGATCTGGGCAAAAAGATCGATACTGACTGAGCTAGATCGTTCAAAATCCACGCCATCTATTGGATTGTATTCTATAATATTGACTCTAACAGGAAAAAACCTACAAAGTTCAGCTAATTTTTTAGCATCTTCTCTACTATCATTAAAACCTTTAAAGCTTATGTATTCATAGCTAATTCGGTTTTTAGTACGCTCGTAATAGTACTTAAGAGAATCTACAATCGATGATAGATCATTTTGATCATTGATAGGCATGATTTTACTTCTTTTCTCATCATCTGCTGCATGGAGGGATAAGGCGAGATTGACTTTACTATTATCATCTGCCAATCGTCTGATCATCTTAGCTATCCCGACGGTACTGATTGTGATACGCTTAGGTGACATGGCAAGACCATCTGTGCTTGTAATGTGATCTATACTCTTCATGACGTTTTTGTAATTGAGCATGGGTTCTCCCATACCCATATATACGATGTTACTCAGTGGATGATCATAGGTGCTTTTGCATTGATCATTGAGCATAGATACCTGGTCGAAAATCTCTGCAGGATCTAAGTTTCTTCTGAGTTTCATCTGTCCAGTAGCACAGAACTTACAAGTCAAGCTACAACCTACTTGTGACGAGACACAGGCGGTATATCTATTGGTCTCGGGTACAGGTATAAGCACAGATTCTACCATATGACCGTCGTGCAATTGTATACGATTCTTTATGGTACCGTCTATGCTGACCTGTGACTTATCATTAGTGACAGGATTTATCACAAAGTCATTATCGAGTATTTCTAAGAGTGACTTGGGAATATTTCTCATCTCTTCGAAGCTGTATTTTTGCTTTTGCCATAACCACGTCCAAACTTGATCTGAGCGATACTTAGGCAGTCCTTTCTCTACAAAGTAATCGTCCAGTTCGGCTTTCTGTATTTTTCTGATATCTATCTTCACTTTCTGATATATGAGCTACAAAGGTAAGATTGATATTTTTATCAGATATATATTAATAAGTATGTCTATTTTTGCCTTGTGGGTTTAATACTGTTAATCATATTTTTTCTGGTATTATCAGCATTCTTTTCAGGATCTGAGATAGCGTTTGTATCTGCTAATAAGCTGGGTGTAGCAGTTAAGATGGAGGATAATACTCGCAGAGGACATATCATAGCAAGATTCTATGAGAAGCCGGAAGACTTTCTGAGTACAATGCTCGTAGGTAATAACATTGCCCTTGTTGCATTTACAACATTGACTACAATCCTGTTAGAGCCAGTAGTGAGTCCGATTATAGGTGATGGGATAATTTCATTATTTGTATACACACTTATTATTACAATTGTGGTATTAATATTAGGTGAGTTTCTACCTAAGACATTCTTCAGTATGTATTCTACTAAGATGCTCTTTGGCTTGGCGTATCCATTGGTTATTTTTAAGAAATTATTGACTGTTCCGACATTTGTCATGACTGGCTTGAGCACATTTATACTAAGACATATTTTTAGATTTAACACGGATAATGTCGAGAGTGTGTTAACTAAAATAGATCTCGAACACTTCATAGAAGACAGCTTAAGTGATGACCAGGATGACATAGATAAGGAGATATTAACTAATGCTCTTGCACTCAATCATAGCATGGTATCTCACTGTATGATCCCTCGTACAGAAATTATATCTGTTGATATCTCATCTTCCGTAGATGAGTTATTAGAAATTGTGCTGAAGTCTAAATTGTCAAGGATCATCGTATCAGATGGGGATCTTGATAACATAGAGGGTTATGTACATCACCAGCAATTATGGGAGAATCCTAAGTCTATCAAGAAAATGATTTTAGACATTCTGTATGTACCAGATGTGATGAACCTTAGAGATCTGATGATGCAATTTATTAATGATGGGACCTCTATCGCATGTGTGGTAGATGAGTTCGGAGGGACTGCTGGGATTATTACCTTGGAAGATATATTAGAAGAGATATTTGGCAATATCGAGGATGAGCATGATGTAGAAGACTTCGTCATGCAGAGGATTAATGATGACGAGTATCTACTCTCTGGAAGATTAGAGATAGATTATATACATGAGAAATTTCCAGAATTAGAATTGCCAGCTGGTGATTATCAGACGTTATCAGGTTATATTGTCATGACATCAGAGATTATCCCAGAGCTGAATCAAAAAATTGAGTTAGAGGATATGTTATTTACCATAGAAGAAGTCGATGAGACTAAGATAGAGATTGTAAGACTCAGGCGATTGCATAAGGCAGATGAAGAAAATGAAGTGTAGTATCTGATTCGGTCAGAAATTTATAAACTTAAAATTCTAATCATGACTAATCCCTTTTTAATATTTATAATATTACTTCTATCATGCAAAGGTACTGTGAATCCGCCAAGCGGGGCACCTGAGAAATTGTCAGAAATATACTTAGAAAAGATTAAGCTTCCAGAAGGATTCCATATAGATATATACGCTGAAGATGTGACTAACGCCAGAAGTATGTGCTACAGCCCCTCAGGTATATTATATGTAGGTACTCGTGGTGGTGATAAGGTCTATGCGATAACGGATGATGACAAAGATGGAAAGGCAGATAAGAAATATCTTATCTATGATAATGGGAATATGCCTAACGGTGTCGCCTATAAGGATGGAGATCTGTATGTAGCTGAGGTTAATAGGATTCTTAGATTCAAAGATATCGATGCACATCTCGATAATCCTCCGACTCCAGAAGTTATCTATGATCTATATCCCAATGAAAATCATCACGGCTGGAAATATATAGCTTTTGGTCCTGACGGGAAATTATACGTTCCAGTAGGAGCACCATGTAATATATGCGAGTCAGAAGATCCTATATTTAATACTATCTCCAGGCTAGATGTAGACACTAAGCAGAGCGAAATTGTACATCAAGGCATCCGAAATTCTGTAGGATTCACTTGGCATCCTGAGACAGGTCATCTATGGTTTACGGATAATGGAAGAGACTGGATGGGAGATGATATGCCAGCCTGTGAGCTCAATGTAGCCAAGACAGAAAACCAGCACTTCGGATACCCATATTGTCATCAGGGTAACTTACTGGATGACGAATTTGGGGAAGGGCATAGTTGTGATGATTACGTATCTCCAGCTCAGAACTTAGGTGCCCATGTGGCGCCATTGGGCTTAGAGTTCTATACTGGGGATCAGTTCCCGAGTATGTACCGTAACAAGGTAGCATTCATAGCTGAGCATGGCTCGTGGAATAGAAGTAAGAAAAGTGGATATGTCATATCTATGGTGACCTTAGATGCTAATTATGATGCCGTCAGTTACGAGCCCTTTGCTAAGGGCTGGCTTGATATCGAGACCGATGAGGCATGGGGTAGGCCTGTAGATATAGAGTTCCTACCAGATGGATCTATGCTTGTTAGTGATGACTTTGCTGACGCTATATATAGGATAAGTCACAGTATGTAAAGTATAAAAGGACAACTACTTTACATTTCTAAGATAATTTAACATATCTGACACGTTTGGCTTTTAATTTGTCAAGTGTTAAATGTGTTAAAGTCAAAGACATATCATATCCCATATGATGAAGAACAATCTATCTCGCATAGTGCAGAGCAGAGATTAGTATCCTTCACTAATAAGTGGTTACACATTACATTGTTAGTCAATATATGCTTCCTAATACTTAATAGTATTAAGACAGAGTTTCCGTTAATACTAAATATTGTCTCTACTTCTGTAGCAATTTCATTTTACTTTATCGCTAGCTTAAAAATTACTAAGCACATAAATTTCTACCTATACATATTCTATGTAGTATGGGTTTCTACTTATGCAATAATCAGTTCCTATTCGACAGGGCTCATGACATATTTTGTCATATTGATAGCTCTGAGTATTCTCTTGTTTAAGGAGCAAGACATGCGTAACAAGATGGCATTATTATCTGTTGTTATGTTTATCATTGTAATTTTGAGTAAGCCATTCTTACCAGAATTACTCACTTATACGAACCCTTATCGATCATTAGTCCATCTGCTTGTATCATTGATTGTGGTTTTCTTTGCGATTAGAAGTTACGCTACTTTTGCGGAATCAGAGTCAGCAGAAAAAGATGATCTTATCCAACAGGTAAAGAATAAGAATGTAGAGTTAGAAAGATTTGCATATATCACTTCTCACGACCTTAAGCAACCTGTAAGGAACATATGTAGTTTCGCGGGCTTACTTGCTAAGAATCTTCGGAAAGAAAATACCAACGAAAAAAATCTTGAGTTTCTCGATATTATAAATACCTCCTCAAGGAATTTAGAAAAACTGATAGAGGATATACTTAAATACTCTCGCATAGACCAGATCGATGATGAATTAGAGGAATTAGATCTTAATCAAATAATAGAGGAGCAAGCTACTAATCTTAGCTTCTTGATAGAGTCAAAGAATGGTAAGTTAAGCCACGAAAATCTTCCTAATATTAAAGGTAATAATGTCTATGTCAGATTATTGTTCCAGAACCTTATAGAGAATGGGATTAAGTATAACGAAAGCGAAAAACCAGAGGTTTCGATTAAGTATAGATCAGAAAGGAATTCTGAAAGAATCATCATAGCGGACAATGGACTAGGTATAGACAAAAGCTATTTTGACGTAATCTTCCAACCTTTCAAAAGATTACACAGTAATAAAGAGTATGAAGGAAGTGGCTTAGGACTTTCTATCTGCAAGCGAATCGTAGAGAAGCATAATGGACAAATCGAACTGGATTCAGAGCCTGGTAAAGGCACTCGATTTATTATAGATTTTCCAAAATTATAGCTCTTGTAATTTTGTACTCCGCTATTTATAATATAAGCCTACAATGACTTTAACACATAATTATCTCCCATAGGCTTGTAAGTGTTGTCTCGACTGTTGTTATTTGTATCAGATTTCAGGACTTTCTGATATCAGTACCTTAATCAATACATTGCTATTATGAGACAGAGCTTATTTAGTGTTATTTTCTTATTTCTTTCTATTTCACTTTTCGCTCAAGAAAAAGAGTATAAGGTGAGAGTTAATACCGTATTCGGTGATATGATTATCAAGTTATACAACGACACACCGAACCACAGAGATAATTTTATTAAGAATGTAAAGAATGGTTCTTATGATGGCACTATATTCCATAGAGTGATTTCATCATTCATGATACAAGGCGGAGATCCTAATTCTAAGGGGGCAACTGCAGATAGATCATTAGGAGTAGAAAATTGTGAAGTATTACCAGCGGAGATTCGTAGAAATCATATCCATAAGAAAGGCGCCGTCGCATCAGCGAGGCTACCAGATTCTGTCAATCCTAATAGAGAATCCAGTGGGTGTCAGTTCTATATAATCCAGGGCTATAAGCACAATGACTCACAACTCGATGGCATGGAGAATGAAAATTATAAATTTCCAGATGTCAATAGAGCCTATTACAAAGCAGTCGGCGGATATCCGTTCTTAGATTTTCAGTATACTATATTCGGCGAAGTGATAGAAGGTCTGGAAGTATTAGACCTCATCTCAGCAATGCCCACAGGAGCTCAAGTTAAGGACAGACCTAACACGGATATAGTTATGAAGCTAACTATGGTTGAGTAAAGACGAGAAATTTACCAAGGAGAGGAGGTTCTGAAGCATGAACTAAAGGCGCTCTGCGGAGTCTCGAGGACTCACAAGTATCTCAGAGTGTATGTGTCATACCCTTTTAACTCAGATCGACAGTTCTAAGTATAAATGATAGTGAGTAGATAAATTGGCAAGACTGAATGGTGGTGCTAACTAACAATAATAAATTGCTGATTATAAGGAGGTTGCAGTACGTCTGAACATCCCTAACCATTTAATTATTCGATTTAGCAAACCACTTCTTGACGGTCATCTCCGCTTTTTTCTTATTCGGTGTGAATGCATTATTGCCTACAGCACCATAATCTAAGTATGTGGGGAATTTCCACCATAAGATTCCATTGCACCATTCTTCATTTTCTATACTTTCATATACTACTTCATAACAAAGTTGCTGTGCTTCTTCGCTGTAGGTATTGTTACCTTCGGCATGTGGATTCTTCCAAGGAGTAGTCGTACTACGGAAGCCTATTTCTGTCAGCATGATGGGCTTATTGTAGGCATCAGAAACTTTCCTGATTTTAGATTTCACCTTACTGAAGTTTTTCTTTAATTCTCCCTTAGATGGGTTCTCTTTCGGACTAAGTGGGTAGTAACAATTAAGTCCTATAAAGTCCAGTGCCTCAAAGAAACTTCCATTCTCGAATTCTTCTCCCCAATTTGCGGCATAAGTTATTTGACCTTGATATAAGCCTCTTATACTTGATACTATCTTGCGCCAATCGTCTGGATGAGCGAGGGTTGCCTTTGAGAATTCTACACCGATACAGAACATCTCGATTTCATGTATCTCTGCGAGGAATGCATAATGCCTTATCCACTTATGGTAATAATCAAAGAATAGATTCCAGTCTTCTTCATTTTTCATTTCTATATCTCCTGGCCAACTACCTGAGACCCAGACTTGTGGCTTGAGCATAGTTGTCATCCCAAGTTTCTTAGCTTGGTGAGCACTATGTACCATACCTTGATCATTCTCACCACCTGCCCATCTTGAGAAATGAAATGGAACAGGCTTATGTATATCCCGCATGGAGGTATATGGTACAAGTGCAATGCTATTGCACCCTAAAGATGCTTGCTTTTCTATAGCTTTAGTTGCCATGGTAGAGAGATAGCCGTTATATATATTATAACCCTCATGTGCAAAATTAAATCCTTGTACATAATCTGTAGACTGATTACTCCGCTTCTTCTTAGGGTAGTCCAATTCTAATTTTTGGAGATACGTTATCCATCCATCTTCTAACCTATGAAGTTCCTCCTGATTAGGATTCCAGCTTGAGTATTTCTGTAAGAATTTTTCTTTCCCCCATAAATCAATGAGATAAGCAACCATAGATCCTGTAAGACAATCCTTAATTAGGTCTGACTCATTTCTTATGTTCTCATCGTCAAATAATTCTGTGAGACTAAGCGCATTTCCAGATTCCGATAATCTCGCAGACCAGTATTGATATCCTTTTCTCTGCCACTGCTTGGTAAAATATATCGAGAAACCATCATTTAGTATGCGTGCTGCAGGCGTGCCCATCAGGTGGTAGATAATTAGATTATTTTCTTTCTGTATATAGTTATTTTCGTAAGCTTGGTTATGGATTGTATATACTGCATTACGACCTATGTCATAATGTGCTTGTAATGTATTTCCGAGAAGTAATCCTTTTTGTTCGGCACTGTGATATATGTGATAATCTATCATAGGAATGCTTTTCTCTACTCCTATAAATGAAATAATATGCTGCGATTCACTCTCTACTTTATCTATGATGTTCTTATGAGCTTCTTGACTTAAGTTATCATGATGAGAGATATATCGATATTGCTTACTTGTAAGTATAGTATCTATTTTTTTAGAATAGTCAAAGTACGTTGCGGTATCTATCTGCCATTGTCTATTGTAGGCACCAGTGATAATTTTTTCTCCGCTTCTGAATATTTCAAAATCCATTCGACGATTAAATAATGGCTTGTCGCTTTGGCCTTTCTCTTTTACATAATTATAGACCTCTATATCATTATTACCTGTGATGCAATAGATAGGATTATTTTGGTTCTCTGGATTATGAAAATTGGCTAAAGAAACTATTTCAGACCTCTGGTCGAGTGAAGAGTTATGAAATGTAAAAGAACTATCAGTATAAGTCATCGGCAGATTCTTTGTCAATCGTGGGATTAAAGTATTATTAGAATGACTTCCTAATAAAAGTATGGCCTTTGTCCGAATGTCAGATTCTGTTACTTCAGATATTTCTTTAGGTGTGATCTTTACCTTACGATTTCCATAGGCAGGTAACTGATCCGCTATACCATTTATGACACTAATCCAATCATCGGAAGACAAGGCATCTGAAGTTGCATATGCGATAAGTAATTTTCCTTTATCATCTAAGGTGGCTCTGAGATCATTTCTGGTCGGAAGACTTTCTATTGTAGAGAGAGTGTGTAGTTCCTGAATATGTGAAGAAGTATTTTCAGTAGATACACATTGTGTACTTAGAGCACTAATGCAAAAGAAAAATAAGTATAATAGCTTCTTCATAATCTATGTTTCACAATATATCAATTACATATCTTATTCTCACAGGTATAATGTCACAATAGAGATAATGTCTGTAGAACATAATTATTGTTTGATTTTATTGATACATTAATACTGTGTTTTCGTCTTATTTTTTGCTTCTCTGGTCTATGTTCCATGTATAAAATGGAACTATGCTTAGCATAGTACCTGTTATTGTATTATATTTGCGAAGTAATAATTAATCTTATGATGTTTCTAATAAGGGAAAAGATTAGACTTATAAGTAAAGTCTAATTATTTCGCATAAAGAAAACTATGATATTTTACAAAATTCTAAATTTTTATGAAAGTAGAAAATGCAAAAGCACAGATGAGAAAAGGATTATTAGAACTCTGCGTACTATCGGTTATCTCTAATGATGAGATGTATCCATCGGACATCATCCGCCACCTTAAGGAATCCAAGATGATCGTAGTAGAAGGCACCCTATATCCGTTGCTCAATCGACTAAAAAATGATGAACTGCTAAGTTACTCTTGGCAAGAATCTTCTGCCGGACCTCCTCGGAAGTATTATCAGATTACGACAACAGGAAGAACATTCCTCAGTGAGTTGATCACCACATGGGAGTCATTAAGTAATGCTGTAACACAATCAATTAAAAAATCTAACTAAAGCGTCTTTAACGCAGATATTTAATATCTAAAAGAGGCGTATAATCTCTTTTGATAGAAAAAATCGATTAGTTCTAAACTTAAAAACAAAATGAAAAAAGTAATAAATGTAAACTTGGCTGGGAAGGCATTCACAATAGACGAAGATGCTTATACTGAGTTAAGCAAATATCTAAAAAGATTAGAAAAACACTTCTCTAGATCTCAAGGGTCAGAGGATATAATATATGATATAGAAGCGAGGATATCAGAGTTATTCGATGAGAATAATACAGGTGGTCCCATAGTTTCCATAGCTAAAGTCGAGAAGATTAAAAACATCATGGGTACGCCAGAGGATTTTGGAGCTACAGAATCCTATGCTTCAGACTATGGATCTACCGATTTTACTAAGAAGAAATTTAGAAAGAAGACCAGCATATCTTCTAATGGAAGAAGGAAGTTATATAGAGATCCGGAGAATAAGGTTTTCGGAGGAGTGGCATCTGGCCTATCTAATTATTTTGGATTTAAAGATCCGATCATACTGAGAATTATTTTAGTTCTTTTGTTTCTTGGATTCGGTACAGGCTTATTCATCTACATACTTTGCTGGATACTTATTCCTGAAGCTAAGACAAGCAGTGATTTCTTAGCAATGCGAGGAGAAGAGATTAATGTAGACAATATTGCCAAAACAGTGGAGGAAAGCTTTGATGAAATCAAAGGTAAGATAGAAGAATTTGGCAATGACCTTAAGACAAGGAAGTTATAGAACAATATATAGATCTACAGGATTTATAAAGTCTTGTAGATCTATTTTCTGTAATCAATCATTTACTCATTACATAAAGTACAGGATTTAGTGAAACCATTGCATGTACTAAAAATTTTGAGGAAAAGGATTTTAAATTTTCTTGCCAATAGCTATACGATAATTTAATAAGGTGTTGTTAATTTTGAAAGGTTTAATCATTTTATGGGATTTCCATATAATTATTACATAGATAAAAATTTAAAAATTATTAATTGTGGAGTTGCGGATAGTGATGGGAAGGTGACTATAAGCGATAAAGAGATTTATGAAAAAATAGATTTAATATTAACTAAACTTGTTAATTAGTCTTTTACATTTTAGTTCTCTTTTTATGTAGAATATAATTTTATGAATGTAAAAAAATAGCTCTTCTCATAAGAAATTACAATTAGGATTAGCAATTCCAATCGATTTATCTAAGTAATCGTTCTCAATTTATATTAATAGCAGATTGCAGTAATAATTCCGTCTGTGCCGACATTAAGACCATAAGCGAGATGTTTGTATAAAAATCCTCATGCATAGCTGTTGATTTTAATTAATTTAGATTACAATCTACTTTAATGTATAGCACAACTACCAGATATTTTTTCTTGCTTCTAAATTTTGGTATCGGACATATGCTGAGTGCACAGATAAGTTATGATGGGACAGAGTGTATCGGCAAAGAGTTTCAAGTCATAGCTCATGTCGCTGTAGATTCCGCAATGCGAGAACCGATCTATACACAGGAAGAAATCGATATAGCCCTCACTGCAACCTCTGGTTATTTCGATAGACTATGTTTTTCCTTTATGCAATGTGAGTATCATGTCTTAGAGAATGATTATACATTAGGAATTATAAGATCTCAACCCATAAGCGTAGAAGTCAGATTGCGAGAACTACGTAATCGATTCTCGATGCGACGTCGGATTAATGTATTTTTTCTGGAAAGTATTGAAGATGTCGAGTGTGGAGAAGGAACATATGAAGGGATTAATACTTTGAGAGATGCTAATGTTTTTGTAGAAAAAGATTGCGAAGAAGGTCTCTCACAGCAAATCGCCCATCAGTTAGGGCATGTATTTGGCTTATTAGATACGCATCATCCCGAGGAGATCGAACTGGTAGATGGATCTAACTGTACGACCGTAGCGGATAAGTTATGCAGTACACCTGCTGACCCGTTTGGACAGTCTTATATATCAGAAAGAGATTCTATGCGATTAATGGATACGATGCTGGTAGTAGATTTTTTAAAAGGTTGTGAGTTTGTATATGAGCTGAGAGACCCTAATGATGAATTCTATGATCCTAAAGTTTTTAATATTATGTCTGCTTATCCATGCAAGTGTGCCTTCACAAGTGAGCAGATAGAAATCATGGCAAGAAATTATAGACTCTCACCGATCAAACATTTCTAAGGATATGAAGAAGTACATATATATCCTTATCGTTAGTTGCATTACTACCAGTACAAATTCTGCACAGACAGCAAGTGTAACCAGTGGATGTGCAGAACTTAAGGTAGAGTTCACAGCACCTAATGCTTCTACATATTTCTGGGAGTTTGGGGATGGAGCGACTTCCGATCTGCAGAATCCAGAATACAGTTATGTCCAGCCAGGAGATTATACAGCGATATTATATGAGTCACAAGGAGGTGTGCAAGTGGGGGATGCTATTTCGATTACGGTATATCCAGAAGTTGAGTTTGAGATAAGTGCTGATGTGATCAGAGGATGTGCACCCTTAGAGGTTAATTTTATGTCCAGTATTACGGCTCATCCTGACTTAGAAATCTCAGAGATTATATGGACTTTCGGAGATGGAGGTAGCGAGCAAGGCGCCAATGTTAATTATACTTATACTAAGCCTGGTATATATGATATCAGTCTTAAGGTAACGACTCGTAATAATATAAAATGTGACAACCCAAAGATATTTTCGCAATACATTGTTGTAGAAGGAGCTAATACCGGATTTACAATAAGTAAAGAAGTCATATGTGATACGCCAGCAGAATTTTCTGTTGTCAATGAAACGTTTAATGATGATGGGGCTACTTACTTATGGGATTTTGGTAATGGAGATACGACTACAGATAGGTCTCCTGGATCATATACATACATGGAGGAAGGCATATATACAATAACTTTAGAGACAACAACACCCGCAGGCTGTGTTACCTCTTTCTCTAAGATAGTCACCGTAGGATCACCCGTCATAGACATAGCTAATACTAATCTGTGCTTGCTTACACTGACACCATTAGACAATGCGACTATAGCCGATGAGTTCATATGGAATTTTATCGCATCTGACTTAAATAATATTAATTCGGTGGATGTCACTTCTGCTACTCCATCAGTCTATTATTCTACACCTGGAGATAAGGAAGTATCACTGATAGCGATATCCGAAGAAGGCTGTACGACTGCAACCACAGTCATACTGACAGTAGAAGAGCCGAACTCTAATTTTTATTATGATCCAGTTCAGACATGCCAAGATAGTTTTACTTTTTCGATGCATGCAGAAGATGAGGCTTTAGGGTCTTATAGATGGACTAATCGTGTCACTGGGAGTAGTGGAATTACAACTATGGATCCTGATATAGATTTGCAATATATACATCCTGTGAGAGACGAGTACTACTTTAATGGTCCAGATTCTATCTATACTGAACTGATTGTCACCTCTGTCGCTGGATGTGTCGACACGACTTACTTAAGTCTACCTATACAGAAGGCAGAGTCTATTTTAATACCAGATACTGATGAGGCTTGTGTACCATATGATATGACTTTTGAGGATAGAAGTATATCTGGATCTCCGATCATAGATAGAGTGTGGGATTTTGGTGATGGGACTACATTAGATCTGGGAGCTCAGGATACAATAGTAAAGCATGGTTATACAGAGCCAGGTATCTACATAGTGACTCTTATTGTAACCGATGAGAACGGTTGTACAGATATATCTAGACAAGTTCCAATTACGATTAAGGAGATTCTTATGGACACCATTATGGTAGGAACTGGAGAAGGCGGTGATGGCAGTGGAGGCATTGGTAATCCACCCTCTGTAGTTTGTGTCGGCGATATTTATTCATTGACAATGTTAGAATCTGATTTTGATATGCATGTAGAATCAATAGATGGTCTACTGAGTCACTGTTGGAAGAGTGAATCAGTTTATCACGTATATAACGATCCAGGACCTTTTGAGACAGCAGTTACAGTCGAAGCGGAAAGGGTGCTTATAGATTCTATTTCATACAACAATGTAAGAGATATCAAAGGGTCTCGGTCTATCATTCGATATACTGCTGAGTGCTCCGATCCATATACATTTACACTCGATGCAGGTGCAAGTAAGAATGCAGACGCTTACTCTTGGTACATAGATAGTACCTTGGTTTCTAATGATCTCGTCTATGTACATACCTTCGATGAGACTGGAGATTATATGGTTTACTTAGAGACGACTAATTCTCCAGATGTTACATGTAAGCCACATCGAGATAGTACAGTTATATTAGTAAGGGATGTTGTCGCAGAGATGAATATAGGAGATGTCTTCTGTTCTAATATAGAGTATCCACTTGATGCAAGTCCTTCTATAGATGCTGGCGATGGCAGAAATTGTCAAACTAAATATGAGTGGACATTTGAAAAACAGAGAAATCGAGACACTGTATTGGATACCTTATTACATACATTCTTGCCAGGTAACCAAGATGTGATACTAACAGCAATAGATGCTAACGGATGTGTTCATTCCGTTAGCAAAAATATCACTGTCTATGGGATGGCAGCTGCTTTTGATTTAGACTCCACTCTGTGCTTAAATTCTCCTGTCGAGTTATTAGATCTGACAGTTGCGGATACAACTCTTACGCAGTGGCAATGGCAGTTAGGTGTTGACTCTTCTGATGTACAGAATCCGAACTATGTTTTTAGTGAGGATGATTTTGATCCTAATTTCGAAGGGGATACAATAACAGTGGAACTCATAGTGACAGATGCCATAGGTTGTATGGATACTATATCACGTACAGTACCTTCATATACGATACGGTCAGGCATTGCGATGGATAATGGACCTAAGATTTGTGTAGATGAGATGATAACTTTTTCTGCAACCGATTATACGGCTAATGGATCATCATTAGATTTCTCATGGAATTTCCAAGATTACGGAGTGATAGAAGAACCAATGCCAAGCATCACTTTTTCTGACAGTACAGATATCAATTTAGAGTTAAGGTATACAGAACTCAGTACAGGTTGTACGGGTACATTAGATACATTGATTGAGGTATTTGATGTGCCGAGAGCGGACTTTGAGTCTGATAAAGACGACTTAGATGTGATATGTTTTCCAGACCAGATTGCATTTACTAATACATCGATAGAGGATGGACCGACCCTACATATTTGGGATTTTGGCAATGGAGCGACATCGACATTAGAGAATCCTGTGATACCATTTGATAAGGGGATATGGGAAGTTAGTCTGATTGTAAGGTCCTTCTATGGTTGTCAAGATACGATTACAAAAACCTATGAGTTGGTAGGTCCTGAGGGGACTTTTTCGATAGACAAAGATTTTATCTGTCCAGGGGAAGAGATAACTTTGACATTAGAGAATCCTGTAGATGTTAATTCATTTACATGGGACTTAGGCAATGGAGTACAGGTAGATAACGAAAATCCACTGACCTATACATATAATCCGCAATCAAGCATTACCTCATTTACACCGAGACTGATTATCAGAACTAATGACGGTGGATGTGAGAATATACAAGAATTGCCGATCACGATATCATCATTAGATGGTGACTTCAGTTTTGAGACGGGGTTATGCCCAGGAGAGTTGAGTCTATTTGCGACATTTGATAATGCTCAGGATTACTATTGGGAGATAGATGGTATCGTCGTAGAAGATGACTCTAATCCTTCCATCAGCATAGATTCTGATAACGAAAATATAGAGATATATCTCAGTGTAACCGATGAGAATGGATGCACCATAGAAAGAAGTCGTACTATAGATCTTACTATAGATCGTCCTAATTTCGGTGGACAGACAATAGAATTTCCAAATGTATTCTCTCCTAATGGTGATAATATAAATCCCACATTTAATATCGTATATGATCCAGATGCATTAGAAGGTGAGGTTGTGGTGACGACCTTCAGAGTCTACAATCGATGGGGGCAATTATTGTATGACAATGATTCTCCAGAGAGTGGATGGGATGGTATCTATAATAAAGAAAAAGTGCCACCTGACGTATATGCATACTATATCGAAGTGACTATCGATGGATGTGATGGTATAGTCAGGAAGGGTAATGTCACGGTGATCAGATAAAGTAGATCTACCTAAACTACTTTGATTAACATATAAGTTCGGGTATTCTATAATCACTTGGACATATTATAGAGCGAACATTCTTTTCCAAAATCATCACTAGTGTAATACTATAACTTGCTTGGGATCAAAAATTCATAGATTTGTAATTTTAGATTACCTATGAGGTGAGAAATAGATATTACTTATGACAGAAAGCTTTAAGAATCTCATCATAGAGAAGCATCAGACTTGTGTAGACTGCCCTTCTAATGATGATATCAGAGATCTATTCGAAGATATACTGACATTATTATTCCCAACTTTTTCTAATCAACGCTTAATTAATATAGAGCTAATAGATGAGAGAATCCAAAGTATAAAGGAGAGATTAGAAAGTATTATAGTACACCATCCAACCTTATGTGAGACACCCACATCCACTATTGCACATAACTTAATATCATCTTTAGAGGGAATAGAGAGATCTATACAATTAGATGTAGATGCGATATATAATGGAGATCCCGCTGCTCAGAGTAAGGAGGAGGTTATAAGGAGTTATCCTGGATTCTATGCTATCTCGGCGTATAGAATTGCTCACGTGTTGTACAAGTTAGGGATGAATATTGTGCCAAGGATTATTACAGAGTTAGCTCATCACAGAACAGGTATAGATATACATCCCGCTGCTATTATCGATCACTCTTTCTGTATAGATCATGGTACAGGAGTCGTAATCGGAGAAACTACTGTGATAGGTCATAATGTAAAAGTCTATCAGGGTGTGACCTTAGGTGCTCTATCTGTAGATAAGAATGATGCTAACAAAAAGAGGCATCCTACTATAGAACCTTATGTAGTTATATATGCTAATGCGACAATATTAGGAGGAGATACAATTATAGGACAGAGTAGTATAATAGGAGGTAATGCTTGGGTTACAGAAAGCGTCGACCCACACTCGACCATTTATTATGTCGTAGGTGATAATCAAGTAGAAAATAGGAATAATTAGATATGATAGAATTAGTAGGTAACACACCACTTGTAGAACTAAAAGTTCTAAATCAAAACCCAAATGTTACTATCTATGGGAAACTGGAAGGTCAAAATCCAGGAGGGAGTGTCAAGGATAGAGCCGCTCTCAATATGATAACAAAAGCCGTAGAGAGAGGAGAACTAACAGGCAATAAACAAATCATAGAAGCCACCAGTGGCAATACTGGCATCGCATTAGCCATGATAGCATCTATTAAAGGTATTCCTATCACATTGCTTATGCCTGAATCTGCTACTGAAGAAAGGAAAGCTTCCATGAGAGCTTACGGTGCTACACTTATTCTGACAGATGGAGACAAAGGCATAGAATATTCCCGAAAGGTCGCCGAAGAAATGGCACTAAAAGAAGAATATGTTTTGCTTAATCAATTTGGGAACACAGATAATCCTGATGCACACTACAAGACTACAGGGCCAGAAATATGGAGAGATACGAATAAGTTAATCACCCACTTCGTAAGCTCCATGGGTACAACGGGTACGATCATGGGTACATCTAGATTTCTAAAAGAACAAAATCCTAATATTCAGATAGTCGGCGTACAACCTCAAGAAGGATCGAGAATCCCAGGTATTAGAAAATGGAGTGAGGCAATGGTCCCTACTATTTGTGATTTTTCTCGTGTAGATAATATCCGTTATGTGAATGTGGAACAAGCAAAATCCATGACCAGAGCATTAGCCAAAAAAGAAGGCATTATGGCAGGTATGAGCAGCGGTGGTTCTGCAACTATCGCCTTACAGCTTGCAGAAGAAATAGATTCTGGCGTGATCGTCTGTATCATCTGTGATCGAGGAGATAGATATTTGAGCTCAGGATTATTTGAGTAATACATCTGAAATTATTTATTGCGGTATTATAAATTATTAATCCATTACTCAGTATTTATAAACATAAATACATAAATCCGTTATAACCAATGACACGGGCAGAAAGGAACTTACTCCTTATACTCGATCTCCTCATTCTTAAAGAATATAAAAAAGAACACCATCACTCCTGCTGCAAATAAAGCAGGGAATGTCCATACATTATTCCAGTTATGTGTGGCGCCATCAGTAAGGAGATTAGCATCTGTAATCATACCTGTAATGTAGAATCCGACATACATACCTAATCCGTAAGTAGCTAAGGTAATCAATCCTTGAGCGGCACTTTTAATTTTCTCTCCAGCTTTGCTATCTGTATAGATCTGTCCTGAGACAAAAAAGAAATCATAGCAAATTCCGTGTAGCGCAATGCCCATTAGTACCATAAAGAATCCTGAGCCAGTACCTCCACCGTAAGCAAATAAGAAATAACGTAAAACCCATGCCAGCATACCGAACAGTAGGGTCATCTTAAATCCAAATTTCTTAAAGAAAAATGGCAGTAATAACATCATCAGTACTTCAGATACTTGTCCTATGGTCATAAGTCCCGTAGGATTGCTGATTTTAGATTCTACTAAGAATGGGTTAGCCTGAGCATAGTAGAATGCTAATGGAATACAGATGAGAATAGAAGATAGGAAGAAGATGAAGAAGTTTCTGTCAGCTAATAACTTAAGAGCATCTAACCCTAAGATGTCAGATACACTTTTTGACTCTTTAGATTGTGGTGGTGTAGCCGGTAGTGTAAAGCTTAAGAAACCCAATATCGCAGATGCAATGGCTGTCATTAAGAAAGTATTAGATAACATACCACTTTCTATACCTGCTGTACTGTCCCACTTAAATGCAAAACTGATTGCTAAGCCAGCAGCGATCCATCCTACAGTACCCCACAATCTCACATGGGCAAATTCTTTAGTAGGGTCTGTCATCTGCTTAAACGCAACCGAATTAACAAGCGCTAAGGTGGGCATATAGATAATCATATATCCCAATACAAGAGGATAGAAATTAGAGAAGTCACCACTTGTAGACATCATGTACATAAGACCTACTCCTAAGAGATGTAATACGCCAAGAATCTTTTCTGCATTAAAGAATCTATCGGCAATCAATCCTATGATGAACGGAGCGATAATAGCTCCCCATGATTGTGTAGAGTAAGCTTGTCCGATTTGTCCACCATCAGCACCTAAGTTATTACCTAGGAACGTACCTAATGTCACAAACCATCCTCCCCATATAAAAAACTCGAGGAACATCATCAGAGATAACTTAATTCTAATACCTGTATTCATGGGTTGTTTTGTTTATATTTTCAGTATTGTTCTTTTAATACCATTTAAATTTTAAGATGTCGGTTAAGATTATAGAATAGAATTTGTTAAGATTAAGGCAAAAAACGCAGTCATAGCGGTAGCTACCGCCGTGGGCGGCACACGTATGGAGAGTATTTTTAACGCAGAGATTGGCTAATTCTATTATAATATTTCCGACATTCTAATGTTTAAATGGTATAAGATAAGAAGATATCTATTTGCCTCATAGAGGCTTGATTTTTATATTTCTAAACCAGACACGATCGCCATGATCCTGCAATGCAATGTGTCCACTTTTGGCTAGACCGAAATCTGGCATATCCTTAAATTTGCTATCAGCGATCATCTCAGTCCATTTCTCATTACCCATTTCGAATTCTACAACCTTATATCCATTAAGCCAAAACTCATATTTCTGATCTTTAGATATCAGACGTATCTTGTTCCATTGCTTAGCGGGCTTGACAGTGACATGACTGCATTCTATCATATCGTAGAGATCTCCGGCACGATGTGTGGGATATTTAGTATCTGGGTGACAGGTGTTATCTAGAATCTGCATCTCTGGTCCAGTCTGCCATGTACAACAATACTTATCATCTTCTATGACATTAAAAAAGATGCCACTGTTACCACAGTTATATATTTTCCATTCTAAGTTAAGTTCGAAATCCTCATATATATCATTAGTCACAATGTCGCCACCTTCACCTTCACCTTTTGGATTAAAGAAAATGGCATCACCTTCGATTTCCCATTTAGCAGGTGTCTCATCTGATTTGAAAGCATGAAAGTTTTCTAGAGATTTACCATCAAATAATAATTTCCATCCCTCTGCTTGCTCTTCCTCTGTGATTGTATTTGGCAATTCCACAAAAGCATTTTTTGACTTCGTTCCTGGGTTATTGCTTGGAATCTGATTCATCGTGTACCATGCTTCTGTAGACCAGAGTGACTGGTCCTCATCGCTGACGAAGTGATTCTTAAGTCTTACATAGACCACATGGTTCTCTTTCATCCCATCCAGTTCTAAGAATACTTTCTTTCTATCATCTGATACATTGGCTGACTTAATAGTTAGAGTTTTTTCATCTAATTTAGGTCCTCCATAATCGGCAGTCGGTTCGTAATACCATTGTTTGATTTCGTAATCATCTGCTGACCACCCATCTCCTGACTGGAGTGCCTGAGTAAATTCTATCTCCACGCCGTCCGACTTCGCTCTGACTGCAAGCATCTCAAATGTAGGTGTATCATTATAAGTCATCTTTTGTAGACCAAACCATTGCTTACCCGTTTGCTGCCAGTTACCAGGATTCCCGATACCACCTGCATACAATGTCTTACCGTTAGGACTCCATACTAATCGATTGACTCCGGCTTCCATACCTTGCATGAAGCGGAACACACAGCCTTGGAGTTCGCCATTGACTTCTTCTACGTATACACGCTTCACACCACCATGTGTGACTTCTCCATGTATCATCTGATTCTTGTAAGGACCTACACTAAGTGATAGGGGCATAGATGGTGAGTTACCAATTTCATCCTGAGGTAGCCATACCACTGGTTTCTTTTCTTTATAATTCGCTGTGCCCTCAAAGTCGACAGCTCTAGATCCGAACCAATCACCTTTTTGCACATGTACAATCTTGGAAGCTGGCAACCAGTCTCCTTGATTATCGGCGATGTATATATCTCCGTTATATCCGATACCTATACCATTAGGTGTCCGTAATCCCTTAGCTACAATTTCCATAGAACCGTCAGCGATAGAGACCTTGATACAACTGCCTCTATCTGGATGTTGGCCGATCATACCTGCACCGCCTGGCATGATACCTGTAGCGAGTGTTGCATAGAGATATCCATCTCTTTCTGCTAAGCCAAATCCAAATTCATGAAAATTATTAGTTACTCCCCAGCTGTCGCAGAGTGTTCGATATTCATCTGTGACGTCGTCTCCATCGTTATCTATCAGTTCTGTAATTTCTTGTTTTTGCATAACGAAGATTCTGCCGTCGACTACTTTTACACCAAGAGGTTCAGCAAGACCCTGAGCAATTTTTTTGTAAGTGATTTCTTTAGGATTATCTGATGAGACATTATCTAATATGTAGATGCCACCTTCCTCATCCCAGGTACTAACTACTAATCTGCCGTCAGGTAATAAGTCCATCCCACCGACCTTTGGCTCAAAGGCTGCAGGCCTTGCTTGGCTGAGTGTAAATGATGGGTGCATATCCACAAGCCACTCTCTATCTCCAGGCGTTTCTGATACGATAGACATCGGTAGTACTAAGTTATCGATACTTTCTTGTTCTTCTTGTAGGTGAGATATCATACTTGATGGTATCACTTGCCAAGTACCAGATGTTGCTTTTTTATAATTAAATGAAAGAAACTTACCTCCACCACCTTGGAAGTATTCTATTTCGAAAGGATGATACCCTGACTGTAGTTTTATTTTGGCCTCCTTCATACTGGTGCCATGTAATCCATCATGATCTATGATCAGCTGTCCATGCAAGTAAGCCTTAGATCCATCATCACTCCATAATCTAATATCATAAGTGCCTTCTTCTTCTATGTATAAGTAACCATTACTGATCAGTGCAAAATCATCTTCTAATTCTTTAAAATCGGCACCATTGACATTATCGAAATTTGGCATGATACCTCCCATAATAGGTGTTTTCCCTTTCAGGTTCTGTGGCATAGAAGGTGTATTAGGAGGTATGCTGTATATTTTTGTAATGCAACCAGGGATCATGGCCTCTCCGTCTACAGCCGAAGAGGGAAATGCAGATACTTGATCACCTCTTTCTTCTTTTGATACACCTTCATAATCGGCTAAGCTGAAGACGTATTTTATCATTTCCTTCAGATCATAGTCTTCTATCTCTGGATGTGGAGTCATCACTGGTTCCCCCCATACACCAGCGCCACCTTTTTTTATTTTACCAGCGAGCATTACTATGTTTTCTTCATTATGCTCATATTTTTTAGCCACTGAGATGTATGCTGGACCTATAGTTTTCTTAAGAGAATTATGACAAGATCTACAATCATGCTTTCCTATAAGCTGAGCACCGATAGGAAGACTAGCATCATCGGAGTCGAATCCATCATCCAGATTTGGATCTAAGATAGTAGCCTTGCTGAGCTTGATATTGAGATAGTTTTCTTTGGCATCACTTATGGGAATTGTCACTTCTTGATTTTCATACAACTTACCTCTGTAATCAATAATTTGTTTCTCCTTGGAAATGGCAGATTCTGACATCTCCATCATAATCTTGTCAACAACGATTGCATTTCCTTTCCAGTATAATTGTGGACCATTCGTAGATTTCTCTACGGCAAAAGATCTTTTAAATATAAGTTGTCCAGATTCTGATACTTCAGAGCTTATATCTTCAGAGATCGAGCTTATGCCAGATATATTTGGATGAGATATATCATATAGTAATTGGAAACCATCTTCGCTTACTCTATGACCTTTGTAATTAATTATAGCTTCTACAGCTTTATCCCCTTCCATATAATACCAAGGATTGTGCTTAGCATCATGTTTAATATAGGCATCGCCTATAGCAGTGGGTTGTGGTCCGTGAGCTCCATCATAGACTGCACCTTCCATGCTTATAATACCTTTCCATGCTTTATATAAGGCACCGTTCTGAGTATTGTAGCTGACATAGAAATCATCCTCCAGTTGGGCTGTAATCATTCTCGGGATACCATCGACTACAGATCTGAATACCCAAGTTTTAAATTGATCTGTATTCTGGCTGATAGGAGACTTAACATCACTATCACACGCTAAACATAAAATTGCAATGAAGAGAAGAAGGATTTTTTTCATGAAAGATTAGGTTGATTTATCGCATTAATGTAGTGATTTTTCTTTTGATCATTATGAAAGCTTATTGACATATTATCGAGAAGCTGAATATCAAGCTTATTATGGCATAGTTTCTGCTTTTTTCTTATTGTTATGAATATTAAGAAAATAAATAGAAAGCATTTTATAGAAACAGACATGTATTATCGTGTCGGTTATGGCTTGTCATCTAAGTTGGTCAATGTTTCTATGGGAATATTTACAATAGAGGTTGTTATCTCTAAGAAATGGTCTAAAGATTTCACTAAGACCGCCCAAGAATTAGCTTATCTATGGAAAAAAAATCATGACGAATTAAATAATGCTATAGGCTGCAAAATCTATTTTGTAGATGCTAGAACTTATGATTACAAGCAAGCCCTGATACATAGAGGGATTAAGCCTGGGTATGATGCTAAGAAGGGCATTCTCTTTAGAAAAGGATATCTTAACTAAGTAGGCACTTATTTTACTGTTTATTTTCTTCTTTTATTTCTCTCGCTATATCATATACAAGACCAGTCTCATAACCTCTGGATATAGAATATTGTATTGCCTTGTCTCTGGCTACAAGAAATTTCAATTTATCATGCTTCAGCATTTGTTTTTCTAAGATGGCTTTTAGCGTCTCGGTATAAGCAGTTTCATCTATCTCTTCCATCGCTTTTTTCATACAGTACTCAGATATACGTCTGACTTTAAGTTGTTGTTTTATTTTATTGCGTCCCCAAGATTTTAATCTGAACTTCCCACGTGCATACGATCTTGCAAATCTTTCTTCATTGAGGAAATCCTCCCTGATTAATTCTGAAATGATTTCTTCTAAATCATCCCCGTACACCTTTATAGATATCAGTTTAGATCTGACCTCTTGGTGGCATCTATCTTGGTAGGCGCAGTATCTTCTTAATTTTTGTAGAGCTATTTCGTCTATCATCCCCGTATACTTATAAGAATAATAAGATTATTATTAATTCTGATGATAAAAGATTTGTTTTGTACGAATAATCAAATGTAAAAATAGAAACTAAGTATGGATATAAATAAAATAACTGATAAAGGAATAGGAATGGCGATAGAGTATGCTCCTAAAGTAGCTTTAGCTATTATAACCTTAATCGTTGGCTTTTGGCTGATTGGTAAAATTGTCAAGTTTGCTAACAAGGCAATCAATCGAAGTGGTTTAGACCAAACTGTGTCTTCATTTATATCTTCTCTGATAAGTATAGGGCTAAAAGTCATGTTGCTACTGTCTGTGGCAAGCACTTTTGGTGTGAATACTGCTTCTTTCTTAGCCATTCTAGGCGGCTTAATGGTAGGTATTGGAATGGCATTTAATGGAACCTTAGGCCATGTTGCAGCCGGAGTCATGCTGATGATATTTAAGCCATTTAAGGTCGGTCACTTAGTCGTTATAGGTGGTGGCCAGACAACAGGAACAGTAGAAGCTATTAATGCATTTAATACAACATTGAAAACTTTAGATAACAAAAGAATAATTATCTCAAACAGTAATGTGACAGGTAATGACATTACTAATATTTCTGGTCAAGGACAAGTAGGTGTAGAATTAACATTTGGTATTGGATATAATGATAGCATCGATAAGGCCAGAGAAATCATTCTACAAGTAGGAAAAGATTGTCCCCATATATTAGCTGCTCCAGCACAGGCCGTATTTGTTGCTGAGTTAGCAGATAGTTCTGTTAATCTTGCCACGAGACCTTTTTGTAAAAGTGAGGATTATTGGGCGACAATGTTTTACATGCAAGAACATGTCAAAAAAGAGTTTGATAAGCAAGGTGTAGGTATACCATTCCCACAGATGGATGTCCATATGATACCTCAGAATTAATCCAAGTTAGATCATCCCCAAGCTTCATGTAAGAAGTTATTAATGACACCGACTATATCGTTTTTTGGATCATGGACTTGTCCATGCCATCCTTTAGATCGAGCGGCACTAATATTTTCAGGAAGATCATCAATGAATAAAATGTTAGATTCAGAAACACCTATCTCAGACTTGACATAATCATATATCTCAGTATCAGGCTTGCGCTTACCGATATGATGTGAGTAGAATACTCTATCAAAAAATCTATCTTCAAAATCAGTTACCTGGTGCTCAGTCTTGAGATGTCTATGGATATGCTTAAGATGTAAATTATTTATATTGCTAAGTATGCAGAGATTATAGTTTTCTCTCAGAGATTCTAACATTTCAAATCTTTCTGGCTGTATCTCACCGATAAGCGAATTCCAAGCTTTAATAAATAATCGAGGGTCAGAAGTGGCTGCACTATATTGCTGGAATGTCCATATAAATGCCTCATCAGAAATATGTCCGCGGTCATATTTGTGTATGACATTGATAACATCCGATGGTAGCGTTTCCATACTCCAATCTAATCCTGTCAGCTCTCTATATGTCTCAAAACATCGATCAAAATCTAAATCTATCAGCACATTGCCAAAATCGAAGATGATGGTTCTTTTATTTTCGAGCCTATTTTTATTCATGCTAATTGAGTTTATTTATAATAAAATCTAAACAATTAAAATTCTTAATGATTACTAAAATTACAATGAGTACAATCAGCCTATAAGCCCACTTATTGGCATTTTCTATATTAGAGAGATATCTTGCTGAAACGAATCCTCCCACCGATTGGCATACTGCCATGGTAAGACCTGGAATCCATTCTATCATATCTTGCCACCAAAACCAAGCTACAACAAAGAATGAGTATATTGCAACAACAGATATTTTGAGAGCATTGGCTTTGATAATAGTATACTTAACTAACATGACCGTAATCATCAAAAAAAGAATACCATAACCTGCCTGTATAAATCCGGCGTAGATGCCTATCAGAAAAAACATGGGAGCCGTAATCCATAGAGACATTGGTCTCTCATTCTCATTGACTTCTATAAATCTCTTAGGATTAGCGAGTAACAATATTAGAATCAGTATGAGAAGATATTTGAATGCAGATTTAAATTGTTCCTCATTGACATAACTTGCAATCACAGCGCCTACACCGACACCAAGCAATGTAAGAACAATGATTTTCTTACCCGTACCCAGCTTAAGTTTCCCACTTTTATAGAAGGTGAATGCAGCCGTATTGCTACTGGCCAGAATATTAACCCGATTAGTAGCATTGGCGATATGTCCAGGAATATTAAGCACATCCATGTATATGGCGAGGGTTATAATCGACCCAAAACCTGCAAGTGTATTCAATATTCCGGCAACGAAGCCACCGACGAGAATTATACTTATATCATAGATGTCCATAGAAATCTTACAGTTCTACTCTAAATAAGTCATTTTTTCTTAGAACAAAGTCTAAGCTCAGCTATCCTAAGCGACTTCGCTATTGCCTACGGTTATAAAAAAAGAAACGTACTTTTGAAGTCATATTTTTAATGTAAAAGAGTACAAAGTGGCAGGATTCGAAAATATAGAAAAGTTAACTGACCAGATAGAATCTGAAAAAGCAGAAACTGCAGATCAGATAGAAGCATTCCGTATTAAATACTTAGGGACTAAGAATGTAATAAAACCACTATTTGCTGAAATTAGAAATGTCGCTAACGAGAGTAAGAAAGCTTATGGTCAGGCTCTCAATGTGCTGAAGCAAAAGGCTGAAGAAAAGTATGAATCGCTGAAGGCTGCTCAAGAAGATCAGTCTGCAGCTGATGTCAAATCTAAGATAGATCTTACATTACCACCAGCAGAAAAGTATGAAGGTTCTAGGCATCCCGTTTCTATTGTGATGGGACGTATGATCGATATATTCGAAAAGATCGGATTTGTAGTAGAAGAAGAAAGAGAAGTAGAAGACGATTGGCACAACTTTACAGCAATGAATACACCAGCAGATCATCCCGCCAGAGATATGCAGGATACTTTCTATCTAAAAGATTCTACAACTAATCTTCTTCGTACCCATACATCTTCTGTGCAGGCAAGAGTCATGGAGAGACAAGAGCCACCGATTAGGATTATAGCTCCTGGTCGAGTCTATCGAAACGAAACGATCTCTGCTCGATCTCACTGCCAGTTCCATCAGGTAGAGGGTCTGTACATAGATAAGGATGTCTCTTTTGCAGATATGAAGCAGACATTATTATACTTCGCAAGAGAGATGTATGGTCCAGATACGAAGATTAGATTACGTCCAAGTTACTTCCCATTCACTGAACCAAGTGCTGAGATGGATGTATGGATGGGTACAGAAACCGAAACGACTAAGCGACTAACTAAGGGCACGGGATGGCTTGAAGTATTAGGCTGTGGAATGGTGGATCCAGAAGTTCTTAAGAACTGTAATATAGATCCTGATGTATATACTGGTTTTGCATTTGGAATAGGTATCGAGCGATCTGCAATGCAGAAATATGATATCAGTGATATTAGATTATTTTTTGAAAATGATGTCCGATTTCTTAGGCAATTCGGCTCAGTCGTATAATTCGCTTATAATTTCTTAGAGTTGCAAATTGCACAGATATGAAACCATCTATTCCTAAAGGCACGAGAGATTTTCTGCCTCACGAAGTACATAAGCGTCAGTACATTTTTGACATAATCAGAGAGGTCTTTGAGCGATATGGTTATCAGCCTATAGAGACCCCTGTCATGGAAAATCTGACAACGCTTACAGGAAAATATGGAGAAGAAGGTGATCAGTTGCTATTTAAGATTCTTAACAACGGAGACTTCTTAGCTAAGGCCGATAAGAGTGCAATAGAAGCACAAGACTCTAAGAAGCTCATCGGCAGTATCTCTAAGAAGGGACTTCGTTATGACCTGACTGTTCCGTTTGCACGCTTTGTGACGATGCATCGGAATGACATTAGTTTTCCATTTAAGAGATATCAGATACAACAAGTATGGAGAGGGGATAGACCACAGAAAGGCAGATACCAAGAGTTCTTCCAATGTGATGTAGACGTAGTAGGTTCTGATAGTCTAATGTATGAAGCTGAACTGGTAAATATATACGATGAAGTATTCCATAAACTAGGAATAAAATCTACGATCAAAGTCAATAATCGTAAAGTATTATTCGGGATAGCAGAAGCGTCGGGTATATCTGATCAGTTCATGACGATGACCGTTGCAATAGATAAGTTAGATAAGATTGGAAGAGAGGGTGTGATAGCAGAGATGGAGAAGAAAGGTATCTCACAAGAGGCTGCTAATCAAGTTTTGGCTTTACTTAATATAGATAGCTTGGATGACTTAGAAAAAGAGTTTGAAAACTCTCCTGAAGGGTTGGTAGGTATATCAGAATTACGGACATTCCATAGTTACCTTGATCAGACTGATACCCATAATACGATAACTTTTGATATATCATTAGCCCGGGGACTCTCTTATTATACTGGCTGCATTTTTGAAGTCATTTCTGATAAGGTCAATATAGGTAGCATCGGAGGAGGTGGTCGCTATGATGACCTCACAAGTAGCTTCGGGATGAAAGACATGTCAGGTGTAGGTGTTTCATTTGGTGCAGCGAGGATCTTTGATGTGATGGAAGAATTAGAATTATTTCCACCTTCTGTTTCTAATAAGCTTAAGGTTTTGTTCTTAGCATTCGACATAGAATCACATACTTTTGCTTTTGAGCAATTATCGAAATTACGTCATGCAGGAATCTCAGCTGACTTATATCCAGAACCTACAAAGCTGAAAAAGCAGATGAAATATGCTAATGATATCAATGTACCGTATACCATTCTTATAGGTACAGAAGAGATGTCATCTGGCGAGCTAAGTCTTAAGAATATGGAGACTGGGGAGCAGTCTAAGAAGACACTAAGTGAATTAATCGAATTATTAAAATAGATTTTTTTCACTTCACATATTCTTATTGCTCAGATAAGAATTCTTCAATATTATTTTTAATAATACTATAACAGTCGCTCAGCAACAGATGCGAACCATAATGCGTCTTATTGACTTATAATCCGACTGTATTATCGAAGCTAATTACCCATCAGGATTCCAAACCTAATTTATAGTAGAATTGTATAGTGGCATGATATTTGAAAATCAAGTACTAATACATTAGAATTTTATATAATGTGTATTGTTGGAAATATTCGCCAAAGGGCATATATTTGCATTTAATTTGGAAAATACCGATTTATATTTTCTATTTCAGAATAATATTTTACATTAATTTACCCAGTAAAATATTATGTTGAGAACAATTACACCCATTAACAGATTTAAGCAAATTTATTACCATGAACATTTTTTCTATTGTAGCCAAACCCATGGCTATGATTATAATCGTATCGGCAATAGCCACTTCTCAGCTGCACGCTCACATGGATAGCGATGCAAGCTACACCTATGCTAAGAATAACCCATCCTACTCTGTAGATGATATTAAGGATAGATTGGATAATATCTCGAGTATTATAGATATTAATTACACTCCAGAAGTAGGTCGTAGAATAAAAGAATATACAGTTAACTATAGAGTTGCTGGAGAAAGAATATTAGGAAGAGTCAATTTGTTCTTTCCAATTTTCGAAAAGGAAATCAATGACAGAAATCTTCCAAAAGATCTAATGTATGTTGCTGTCGTAGAGTCTAACTTAGAGCCTTCAGCAATGTCTAAATCTGGTGCTGCTGGTCTATGGCAATTTATGAAAGCTACTGGGAGAATGCAGGGACTCGTCATTAATAAGTATGTAGACGAAAGAAAAGATCCTGAAAAATCTACTAAGGCAGCAGTCGATTATTTGAGTTTCCTATATGACTCATTTGGAGATTGGACATTGGCTATTGCAGCATATAATTGTGGTCCAGGTAATGTCAGAAAAGCGATAAGAAGAGGCGGAAGTAAAGACTATTGGAAAATAAGAAAGCACTTGCCTAATGAGACGCAAAAATACGTACCGAGAATTATCGCCGCAATGTATCTTATGAAATATTATCATGTGCATAATCTTAATCCATCTATAATGGATGAGGATATTAAGAATACTGTAAAGATTAACGATGGTAAAGGCCACAGCTTTTGGACATTAGCAAAAGAGCTGTCTGTAGATTATAAAACATTGAGATACTTAAATCCAATGTACAAGACTAAGAGTTTTCCTAAGAATGCTGGTCGGCAGACTTTGATTATTCCTGCATCAAGAAAGAATATATACCTTGCCCATCATGATCCTGAAGCCTATGTAGCCATAAGAAAAAAGGAGTTATTAGTAGAAAAGAAAAGACAAGAGCTGATAGAGGCCCAAACAATACAGAAGATGAAGGTCGTTCCATTAGATAGAGTGGAAACATTAGTCTATGATAGACTAATTTCCCAACAATGGATAGGCCAATTGGATATCAGCATGTAATAAGAAAAATTATACGAATGCATATAGAAAGTGGGTTGCTTGATTTAAGCAACCCACTTTTATGTTAAGACCATTCGGATAAGCTAACTCTTAGCTGATCTCGATATTCCTTGGAGCTTTTTCTTTAGCTTCCTCTCTTTTCTCTATTGTCAGTATTAATATACCGTCAGTGTAAGAAGCATCTATCTTCTCAGAATTAATCTTGTCAGAAAGATGGAATGATCTCTTAAATGAGCCATATTGGAATTCTCTCCTAGTGTACTTACTGTCTTGATCAGTAGTCTCTTCAGACTTTTCGATCTTAGATTCTACGATTAACTGATCCTTATCGATCATAATGTGAAAGTCTTCCTTCTTAAGCCCAGGTGCTGCCAGTTCTATCTGGTAATTGTCCTTATCCTCGATAATATTCACCGATGGCTTTGTTCCAGAAAAATCACCTTCTATAAGATCAGAAATGCTGGAATTGAAAAAATTGTCAAGCGTATTAGCAAAACTCTTAGCTGGTACGGGTCTTCTATAAGTAGTACGATTCATGTTGAATGTTTTTTAGTTTTAAATTAATTAAAGACATCCAGCATAGATCAATGTATGTACCAACAGGGTATTTGGCGAAATATTGGCATATTATTGCGATTTAATATGTCATAATGTCATATAAATATTACATAGACTGACATTATGGCTTATAATGTATTACAATTTTAGTCTGATATTAATACATAAAGTGTATATAACGGGTAATACCCATCAATCAAAACAACTATTAGGTACACATATTAGGTCCACAAGGGAGAAGGAGAGCTATCCATCATTATATCCAAATATCTCAGTAACGAACTTACGTATCTGGAAGCAGTTAATCTATAGCGACTTATACATCGATATTAGCATACTTAGCATTCTCTTCTATGAATTTTCTTCTAGGCGGTACCTCGTCACCCATAAGCATAGAGAACACTCGATCTGCCTCTATAGAATCTGTGATAGATACTTGATGTAGCGTTCGGAATTCAGGATTCATAGTTGTATCCCACAGTTGGTCTGCATTCATCTCACCCAGACCCTTATATCTCTGTATTTTGACAGAGTTATCTTCTATGTTTCCTCCAGTGAATTCCTTCGTTATTTCTAATCTTTCCTCGTCATTCCAAGCGTATCTGCTTTGCTTACCTTTTTTCACTTGGTAGAGTGGGGGAGCAGCGATATAGATATTACCATTTTCTACGAGTTCCTTCATGTATCTGAAGAAGAAAGTCAATATCAATGTGCTAATGTGACTACCATCGACGTCGGCATCACACATGATGACTATCTTATCGTATCTTAATTTATCTGTGTTTAGTATACGCTCACCGTCTCTATCTTCTATGCTTACACCGAGAGCGGTAAACATATTCTTGATCTCTTCGTTTTCGTAGATCTTGTGCTCCATTGCTTTTTCTACATTGAGGATCTTACCTCTTAATGGTAATATAGCCTGGAAGTGTCTGTCACGACCTTGCTTAGCTGTACCACCGGCAGAGTCACCCTCGACAAGAAATATTTCGCATTCTGCTGGGTCTTTAGAACTACAATCAGAGAGCTTACCAGGTAAGCCACTTCCAGTCATGACGTTCTTGCGCTGTACGAGTTCTCTTGCCTTACGAGCGGCATGTCTTGCAGTGGCTGCAAGTATCACTTTGTCTATGATTCGCTTAGCTAAGATTTTATTTTCTTCTAACCAATAACTAAGCACATCTCCGACTGCACGAGATACGATACCCGTTACTTCTGAGTTACCAAGTTCTCCTTTAGTTTGCCCTTTGAACTGTGGCTCTGGAACCTTGACAGATATGATAGCAGTCAATCCTTCACGAAAGTCCTCTCCAGCGATTTTAAATTTTAACTTGCTGAAATAGCCATTGTCTTCTCCATACTTAGCAAAGACTCTATTAACGGCTCTTCTAAATCCACCGACATGAGTTCCACCTTCTTTAGTGCTGATATTGTTAACAAAGGAATATAAGTTCTCTGAGTAGCTTGTATTGTATTGCATTGCCACCTCTACTTCTACATTTTCTTCCTTCCCAGTGACATGTATAGGCTCTTCTAATAATGGCGTTCTGTTGCCATCTACATAATTGACGAATTCCTTTAGACCGCCTTCTGAGTAGAATGTCTGGAACTTGTTCTTACCATCATCATCCTGTACTCTCTCGTCTTCTAATGTAAGCGTGAGACCACTATTAAGGTATGACAGTTCCTTAAATCTATTTTCTAATGTTTCGTATCTATATTCTAAACTATCGAATATGGTCGCATCTGGCTTGAAAGTGATGGTTGTACCATTTACATCTGTGGTTCCTACTTCTTCCACTTTAGAAGTTGGAATGCCTTCAGAGTATGTTTGTGTGAATATTTTTCCTTCTCGATGCACCTCTGCTTTTAAGTATCCTGATAAGGCATTGACACAAGATACACCTACACCGTGTAGACCACCAGAAACTTTGTAAGTGTCTTTGTCAAACTTTCCACCTGCATGCAGAACTGTCATTACAACTTCTAGAGCTGACTTCTGTAGCTTCTCATGCATACCGGTAGGTATACCTCTACCGTTATCCCTAACGCTAATAGAATTATCCTTGTGTATGATTGTAGCTATCGTGTCACAATGTCCCGCTAAGTGCTCATCTATAGAGTTATCTATGACCTCCCATACAAGATGATGGAGTCCCTTGGTATCAGTACTTCCGATGTACATTCCGGGACGCATTCTTACTGCCTCTAAGCCTTCTAATGCCTGTATATTATCAGCACTATAATTGCCCTTTTTCTTGTTTTTATCTTTATCGTCAGCCATTAATTTTCCTTAATTAAAATTAGGTGCAAAAGTACTAAAATTAAAGGGTAAGGACAAATATGTAATCACTTGATAATTAGGATGTTATTATTCCTATATTTAGTATCAAACAACTAAAAATGAAGAAACTAATTATCGGCGGAATTGTAAGTGGAATTATACTATTCGTATGGCAATCTCTATCATGGACTGCGCTTAATATACATGGCTCTCAGACACAATACACAGCAGCTCAGACTGACATATTACAAGCTCTTGCAGATGCTAACCTTATGGAAGGTCAGTACTTTGTTCCCACTCTGGATCCTGCTAATCCTATAAGTAATGAAGAATACTATAGTAGATATGTAGGAAAGCCATGGGCTACCATTAATTATCATGAATCTATGGAGAATACGATGACTATGAATATGATACGAGGTCTTACCGCAGATCTATTTGTGGCCTTTCTGTTATGCTTCGTTTTACTTAAGAACCCTTCTCTTAATTTTGGTAATGTATTTCTTACCTGTATAGCCATAGGTATTATATCATATATAACCATACCGTATATGAATTCTATCTGGTTCCAGGGTAATAGTATTCCTGATCTTATAGACGCAATAGTCCAATGGTCACTAGTAGGTGGATTCCTAGGATGGTTGTTACCTAACAAGAAGTAGGAAATCAAACCACTTTACGATATAAAATATTCTTCAAATAAAGCTTGTACATTTATAATAATAAAATACAAATTATGAGATTTTTGCTTTTCTTCTTTGCTCTAATAATGCTTGCTTCTTGTGCAGATTACAACAATGATATATATATCAATGAAGACGGATCAGGTAAAGTGACCATGTCATACGATGCCAGCGAGATGATGGGAATGTTAGAGATGATGAAAGGAATGGAAGATAGTGATTCTGAGCCTGAAGATGATAATAACGAAGAACCAGCTATGGAAGGAGGTGATGACCCAGAGGATATCATGAGCAATTTCATGTCATCTATGACAAGTGAAAGCGGTCCATCTTTAGGGACAGATATAGACACCACCATCAATTTCTATAATGAAATGCCAGACTCTATAAGAAGTAAATTATCAAAACCTGAATTATTTAAAAAAGTGAATATTTCAATTCTATCTAATAAGGCAGCAGCCAAAATGGTGATGGGTATGGATCTTAGCTATGACAATATGGAAGAGTTAGAAGAAATGTATTCTGAAATGAGTAAGCTCAATAATGGTGAAGATGACATCAGTCAATCTATAAAAACACTCAGAGAGCTTAAAAGAAATTATGAATTAGACTTAGAAAGGGGAGAGGTAATATTGCCAGAGCAAGATTTTGATGGAGATATGTCAGAGTTGATGGGGCAAGAGCAGGGCATGGGTGATGAAGAAATGGGAGAAGAAGCTATGGCGATGATGCATATGATGCTCGGAGAGGCAGGGATCGTGACCACATTACACCTTCCTGGAGCTGTCCTGTCTTGCGATGACCCTAATGCCATCATAGAAGGTAATGCTATCACAATCAAAGAATTATATTCTGATCTCATGACGGAAAAGAAGATGAAGAAAAGGGTAATTAAATTTGAGACTAGATAGAATTTGCCATCCAGATTACACATTTGGCGGGTAGAATTATTTATAAATAAGAACATCTATAAGTAGGAGACTGTTATCCTATAGACAATACAGGGTCTTAATATTACCTACCTTTATTATATCATAATTAAGAATAAATATGTCGAATATCCACGATTCAGTCAAAGACTACTACGGTAAAGAATTAGAAAAATCTGAAGACTTAAAAACCAATGCTTGCTGTACATTAGTAGAGCCTCCTAAGTATATAAAAGATGCATTGTCAAAAATACACGATGAAGTCATGTCTAAGTATTATGGTTGTGGATTGACGATACCTGACAAGTTGAAAGGCCTTAAAGTATTAGACTTAGGAAGTGGCAGTGGAAGAGATGTGTACATAGCATCACAGTTAGTAGGAGAGACTGGTCAGGTTATCGGTCTGGATATGACAGATGAGCAATTAGCAGTGGCACATAAGCATATAGATTATCACACAGAAGCTTTTGGTTACAAGACCAGTAATGTTAAGTTCATCAAAGGAAATCTAGATGCATTAGATGAGCTGGGATTAGAGAAAGGGAGCTTCGATCTTATAATTTCTAATTGTGTCATAAATCTAGTAGAGGATAAGCAAAAAGTACTTAGCGATGTATATGACTTACTGAAGCCTGGCGGAGAGATGTACTTCAGTGATGTATACAGTGATCGTAGAATTCCTAATTCTATGAAAGCTAATGAAATACTATGGGGAGAATGCCTAAGTGGAGCTCTGTACTGGAATGATTTTCTTACAATGTCTCGGAGAGCAGGATTTACTGACCCCCGCTCAGTAGAGAATCACCCTATTACTGTAGAGAATGAAGAGTTACAAGAGATATTAGGCAACATAAATTTCTTCTCTGTGACTTATCGTTTATTTAAGATAGAAGGTTTAGAAAAAGATTGTGAGGATTATGGACAAGCCATAGCTTACAAGGGTGGTATAGAACATGTAGGAGAATCTTTTTTCTTAGATGACCATCATGAATTTCCAGAAGGTAAGGTTATGCCAGTATGCGGCAATACTTATAAAATGATACACGATACACGCTACAAAGAGCATTTTGATTTTTATGGCTCTTGGAATACACACTATGGAATCTTCGAAGGTTGTGGCGGAGCGATGCCTTTCAGCAGCGATGAGAGTGGCGTAGATGCTAACTGTTGCTAATATTTTATGGAGACAAAAGACATAATTCTTAGCTCTTCGCAAGAAAAATTAAGAATAAAAAAAAGACTCAGCAGTGATGCTGAGTCTTAACTTAAAAAGCGCTTCCTCAAGGACTTGAACCTTGGACCCTCTGATTAACAGTCAGATGCTCTAACCAGCTGAGCTAAGGAAGCTTTTTGAAGCGACGGCAAATTTATACGTATTCCTTACATTCTGCAATTATTTGGCGATAATTTTATACCACTACTCACAACTAATTTTACTATTAGATTGTCTTCACTATGTACTGTGGCACTTTTAATCATAATAGAATGATCATATTTTATTAAATTGGGAACATAATTACACATCATGAGAACAACTATCCTGTCTATATTGGTTTTTATCTGTACTTATGCACTTACGGCTCAGGATAGCTTACACCCAGATGTATCTGAGCTTTCTTCTGTGGATCTATATAAATTACCAGCATTAAATAATACTCTGCTCCAAGCCAGACATAAGAAATTAGATGGTAAAGTAGGTCCATTACGATTTGCAGAGCAGAGAGATGTATCTATTGTACCTCAAAAGCATGGAACATGGGAGCAGGCTCAAGATAACAAGCTTGTATGGAGGCAGAGAATCTTATCACCTAATGCATACACACTAAATCTTGGATTCACACAGTTTTTTCTTCCGACTTCTGCGAAACTATTTATTTATAATGGTGACAAATCAGAAATAATAGGTCCACTAACCACAGCAGATAATGACGAGCATATGCAATTCTGGTCCCCGATGGTCAGAGGTGAGGAGATTGTAGTAGAATTACAAATAGATCCAGATGAGAAGGATGATCTGATATTAGAACTTTCGAGAGTCAATCATGATTTCTTAGACATACAGAAATCTCTTTCTGGAAGTTGTAATGTCGATGTGGAATGTGGTGATGCAGATGGATATCCTCTGGTAGATAATTACAGAGATATCATTAGAGCAGTAGGCGCTTATACATTACAAGGATTGGATGCATGTAGTGGAACACTTGTTAACAATCAACGGAATGACTGTACACCTTACTTTATTACTGCAGATCATTGTGGTATCAGAAATAATAGTGCACCGTCTATTGTAATCTACTGGAATTATCAGAATTCTACATGTAGAACACCCAATGGATTTGAGTCAGGAAGAATAGGAGATGGATTAAGAAATCAATTTAGTTCTGGTTCGAACTTAAAGGCAAGATTAAGTAATTCGGATATTGCATTAATAGAATTAGATGATCCGATCGACCCTTCACTAGACTTATACCTTGCTGGTTGGAGTAGAGAATACGAATTGCCAGATACTACAATATGTATTCATCATCCAGGAGTAGAAGAGAAGAGAATAAGTTTTGATTTTGATCCACCTGTATATGACCCTACAGGTTCTGATACCACACATATAAGAGTGAGGGATTGGGATATAGGGACTACAGAGGCTGGCTCGTCTGGCTCTGGATTATTTAATACGAAAGGCCAACTGATCGGACAATTGACTGGTGGATATGCTGCCTGCGGTAATAATGAATGGGATACATATGGTTGGATGGACTTTTCTTGGGATAAAGGCCCAAATGCATCTTCTCAATTACAACCTTATTTAGATCCTGATAATACAGGTGTAATTTCTATAGAAGGTAAAAGTTGTAATAATGAATTGAATATTGAGACTCTAAGCTATGAGGTATGCAGCAACAAATCTATCATAGAAATTAGATTACAACCAATTGGAGCATTTTCTGGAAATATTTCTTATACAGTATCTGGAGTACCCAATGGATTAGAGGCTAATTTTGATTTTGTAATTGGATCTAGCGATAGTGAGAATCAGCTGACTATTTCTGGTCTTGAAAACATAGGCCAACAAATTTTTGATATTGAAATTAGCATTACAGACGGCAGCAACGAAGTTTCTAAGGTTGTGAATATTGATGTCTATGATATGGCACCGACAACACCGATAGTAATAGGGCCAGTGGATATGACAGAGGAAGCGCCATTGAAAGTAGATTTATTATTGATGCTAAGGGATGTATATCAGAATCAATTCCAAGTAGCTACTGACTCTAACTTCAATGACATAATCGCAGACGAAAATGTTACGGCAAGTAATTTTTTATTAGATAATTTAGTACAGAACACACAATACTTCTGGCGTGCTAGATCAATTAATCCATGCGGAGAATCTGAGTGGTCTGATGTATCTACTTTTAGAACGACATTACAGTTCTGTGCTGTTGTGCATAGCTTTGATGATGCAATAACCATCGATGACGGTCCTGCATCCGTGATTACATCTACAGCAAGCTTCCCTTATCTAACTAATATATCAGATGTAGTAGTCAATAATATAATTGGGAAACACAGTTACTTAGCTGACTTGTCAGTCAGCTTATCTTTTAACGGCAATACATCTGCATTATTTTCTGATATTTGTTTCTCTAATGATAATTTTAATTTAGGATTTAGTGACGCATCTATTATAGATGAGATAGTTTGCCCAGCTACAGATGGTAGGATATATAAGCCTGATTCACCATTGAGTATATTTAGTAATTCTGCAGGTGGCGACTGGACTCTGACCATAGATGATACTGCTGATGATGATGGCGGTTCGTTAGATAGCTGGTCTCTAAATATATGTTATACAAATCCTATAGCTCCTATTATTATACCTAATAATAATATATGGAGCGGGTGTGCTGATAGTGAAATATCTGCAGATCTATATGTGGATGCTGGAGCTGCTATAGCGAACTATGATGTAGTAGTCATAGATAATCTGGGTGACATAGTGCCGAGTACATTGGGGGTAAGTAATACAGATGATAACCTTATGACACTAAGTGTGAAACCTGATATTAGTTCTTCAGGATTGGCTAATGTACTATTGATTAATGCTGATTCTGGAGCATTAGAGTTCTTTACAACTGTAATGTTAGACCTTTCCAATAGTGAAGAACAACCCGTTGTAGCTACGCCTGCTCAGGGTCTGATCTACAATTTTAACTCGCTTAGAACCATAGATTGGATTAGCGATAAATTCCAAGGTGATTATATCGTTGAAATTTCAGTTGATTCTAATTTTTCTAATATCGTTTTTAGTTCGTTTGGAAATGGTGATAGCAATATAGAGATTGATGTAACTGCCTTTGAAATCAATGAATATTTTCTTCGAATAGGTAATTTCGCTGATTGTGGGCTGATCTATTCTGAAACGACCAGATTCTCCATAGATAATACAACAATTCTAGAAAATGTAAAGAATCAAGCTGTGACGGTGTACCCTAATCCAACCAATGGTATTCTGTATATTCAATCAGAAATTGATATCCGTAAATCTGATGCTGTCATCGTATCGGCGGCAGATGGAAAATTGCATAATCCATATATGGAATATCTAAGTGATCAGATGACGAGCGTGGATATTTCTGACTATGCAGGTGGGGTATATTTTCTGCAGATGACGAATGGGAATCGTACAATTACTAAGCGAATTGTAGTCATAGAGTAAGTTAAAAATTATTATAGAATTGTATAGTAAAGAATCCTCATTATTGATTCGTGATAATATCCTAATTCGATACTATCTAAAAAATTCCTTAAGCGAAGTAACCGACAAGCCATTATTATAAAGCGTAAATACCTGATATGACTTATCTAAATAGAAGTCTAAAATATCTTTATTAGCTTCTATAATAGATGGGTCTGAGTCTACCATTGTTACAAGTTTTGTTTTTCTTGCTTTGAGTTCTGTTCCGGTATTATATATCAGATGTGATTCTAAGAATTGTATTCCAATATTGTAGATCATATGAGTCTTCAGTAACTCACCGAATATATTGAATACCATAATTTCTTGATCCGTATACAGATAGACATTATTACCTCGAGCAATTATTCTCGGTGGTGTACTACCTTCTATGACATCGGAGAACAATTCGTTAGAACTGAGTTGGGTGACGCCTAAGTCATTAATTTTGATGAGCTTGTGATTAACTGGGTCATAGATCCATATCTGATTATCGACAGACTGACCTACGGCTTGTATATCCCAATATGAAAGCTCTTCTAAGTTAAGATTTTTAATCTCGGATAATGTATTATCTAAAAATAGGATATACTGAAAGTCAGAAAAATAAACCAATAACTTCTGAGGATTAGAGACATCTACATGACTAATTTCTCCTTTGGTATTGAATGAGTTTTTAAATAACAATTTGTAGTTCTGATCGTATTTAAATATTTCGTTTTTCTCATTTAGCAAATAGATATTGCCCAGTTTATCTATACTGAGTTGCGTATATTTTCCATTTATAACATAATTATTCTCTGGGGCTTCTGTCTCTGTATAGTCAGTAAGACGGCTGTCCTTGGTAGATTGACAACTGACTGCGGATATACTACAGATTAGAGTAATAATGGAAATTAGCTTATACATTATCTGTCTAATTTTAGCAGTGTTAGATTACCCTCTTTATACTTGGCATATGTGTAATGTGTGATCCAGTCTCCAGTATTGATATAACGACTTTTCTGATTACTGAGTGTATGATCTATCGGTAAGTGCCTATGACCGAATATAAAATAATCTATGTCCATCGTCTCGATCTTGCGCTCAGCATATTGTATGAGCCACTCATTCTCAGGTCCTAAGAAGCTTAGTGTTTCTGGGTCAGACTCTCTGGATTTTTGACTGGAGTATCTCATCATTTTAATGCCTAAGTTTGGATGTATTCTTTCGTATAACCATTGATTAATCTTATTAGAGAAAATTTTTTTTAGAATTTTATATCCAGTATCTCCAGGTCCTAATCCATCACCATGTCCTAAGAAGAATCGCTTGTTATCTATTTCTACGACTTGATATTTCTTATGTAGCGTGACTCCTATCTCATCTTCTAAGTATCCGAACATCCACATATCATGATTGCCAGTATATAAGTGCACTGGAATTCCTGCATCTGTTAACTCTGCAATTTTGGCTAAAGTTCTGATATGGCCTTTAGGCACGACACATTTATATTCAAACCAATAATCGAACAGATCACCTAAGATGTATAAAGCATCGACATCATGAGCAATACTATCCAGCCATTGGATAATAATTTTTTCTCTTTCTTTACTCGGAACAGGTCTATCTAAACCTAAGTGAAAGTCAGAAGCAAAGTAATGAGCCATTAAGCTGTAAATCGCTTATCCACTTCCATAACCTCCCCACAATTAGAACAAGTTCTCATCTCATTAGATCCATAATATTCTTTAAATCGAGGTAAGAAGTCTTTTTCTATATTGGTTAGTTGGAATTTTGATTCGTGTAATTTATTATTGCAATTATCACAGAACCACATGAGACCATCCTTATCTTCTTCTGACCTCTTAAGTTCTACAACTAATCCAATGGAGCCTTCTGATCTCATAGGAGAGTGAGGAACCTTAGCAGGGAGTAAGAACATCTCTCCCTCATTAACAGGAATATCTACAGCTTTGCCATCTTCCTGAATTCTGACAGTAATGTTACCTTCTATCTGATAGAATAATTCTTCCGTTTCATTATAATGATAATCCTTCCGAGCATTAGGTCCTGCGACGATCATAACGATATAATCTCCTGCATCCTTATATAGATTCCTATTACCTACGGGCGGCTTTAATTCATCTCGATGCTCATCTATCCATTTCTGTAGATTAAACGGTCTTGCTACTGCCATGATATAATCTTTGATTTATAGCAAGTTACAATTTTTCTGCAATTCAGGTATGTAATTGTGTATGTCTGAGGGAAGATTAGGAGGCTAATAAAAATAAGAAGAAATCGTATTATGTGTGGAGAGCTAATGGAAGACGGGAGGGGTAGATAAACTTATGGACCTCTACACTTTTGCGAGGTCCATTAAGTAATGCTGATCAATTCCTATCTTGACTTACTTCTTTATCGGTTTCTAGAAGTTTTTTGGTTTCATACTCATTATCAATTTACTTACTTGATAATTACATCCTTTAGACGTACAGAAAATAGAAAAGTCATTAATAAAAATAGAAATTATGATTTTTTTAAAACTTAGGTCAACAATATATCAGAATGATATACGATGCTATTCTTAACATAGGTTTTCTTATAACAAATTAGCTTAGGCTGCAAAAACTTATGGACCTCTACACTTTTGTGAGGTCCATTAAGTAATGCTGATCAATTCCTATCTTGACTTACATCTTTATCTGTTTTTAGTCTTAGCGCATCTCTAATTAAAGAGTTACAACCTTTAGACTAAGAAGACATAAATAAGTAATGCCCAGATTGAATTTATTTTACAAATTAATGAATTGTTTATCTATATGACTAAATATTTAACAATAATAATTAATTCTGAGTACACATTATAGAAAATCAATATTTAAGATTTAAACCTTATGAGGTATACACCGCTGTTATACTTTTGGACTATATGTATATCTATACTTATAGAAATGCTTAAAGATAAATCCCATTATTATACCGTATACGAATCCTCCAATATGTGCCCACCAAGCCACACCGCCACCTTCCTCTGCTGCTTGGGGTGTCAGTGAACCTATACCGCTAAATAATTGCTGGACAAACCACATCCCGAGAAAAGCAAACGCAGGTAGATAGAATACAGAGAAGAATATTATGAATATGATCTTAATTCTGGACTTAGGAAACATCACCAAATATGTACCCATTACCGCAGAGATAGCACCACTCGCTCCGACAGTAGGAATAACAGAACTCACATCAGTTATTATATGAGCTGCTGACGCAAATAGTCCTCCGATCAGATAGAATCCTACAAACCCAATAGTGCCAATGACGGCTTCTATATTATCTGCAAAGATCCAGAGGAATAACATATTACCTATGATATGCATCCATCCACCATGTAAGAACATACTACTCATAAGAGTGTAAAAATTTTCTCCATTAGATATATTATACGGAATGGATCCATAAGTATTAAGGAATAGGTTGTAATACTCAGGACTGAGTGTTAGTTGATATATAAAGATTAATACATTCATGGCGAGAAATACATAGGAAGCATAAGGCTTGTAACCCCCATTTATATTGTCATCGCCTATCGGAAATATCATATTGAGTGTATGTTAAGATCAGAAATATTATCTCTATTCAATCGGTTATAATACCATTTAAACATTAGAATGTCGGAAATATTATAATAGAATTAGCCAATCTCTGCGTTAAAAATACTCTCCATAGCTACCGCTATGACTGCGTTTTTTGCCTTAATCTTAACAAATTCTATTCTATAATCTTAACCGACATCTTAAAATTTAAATGGTATAAGAATTCTCGATTTGGATGTGATAATATAAAGGTGAGTAATTATTTTCAATAGTAATTATAAAAAGCATTATGTATCGATGCATCATAGTAATCCTTATCCCTATGTGCATTTTGTAATGATGATAGAGCAATCTTAATAGCAGAGATAGATTCATTGCATACAGAATTGGATAATGCCAATAACCAGCTTACTCAGATTAATATTGTGGAGACAGGATATATCCATTCTGTATTCTTTTGGCTTAAGCCAGATGTAACAGCGGAAGAAAAGCAAGATTTTATGGAAAATGGCTTAGGTGAACTCAAGAAATGTACTCATCTGACAGTATTATTTTATGGACCTCCAGCTATGACACGCAGAGAAATTGTGATTACACCTATGACTTTGCCTGGATTTGCCATTTTCGAGATAAAGCAGGCTATGATGCTTATCAGATCGACCCTGTACATAGGGCATTTGTAGAGAAGTATGAGCATTTTTTTGGCAGGGTTAATATATATGATAACCTATTGATATCTGAATAGAGTTGTTACTGCGCAGAAAAAAGCCCTAAATCCAATATTGGAAAAGGGCTTTAAGTAGCGTGAGGCGGGCTTGAACCGCCGACCTCCAGATTATGAATCTGGCGCTCTAACCAGCTGAGCTACCACGCCATTTTTTGAAATGGATTGCAAATATATACTTAATGCCATTCTTTGACAATGCTTTGGTAATTTAATGCTATGTATGTCTACATTTTATACAGTATAAAAATCGATAAATAATATATCGGTCACACTGAGCTAAATGTTCTTGAAAAATTAATAAACCACAATTCTTACTATACCTCAATTGACTTATACTTGCAGAAGATCATATGTATTAGTATTTGATTTTATTTTTTTATATTTCAAAAACTAATCGAAAGTCCTATCCGACTACCATGTGCAACAATTGCTAACTCTCGATCATATTCTTTAGTCGTAGCAGCAGCCAATGATGAATTATGTAAGTCTATTGCCTGATTTATATTCTTCAATGATCGAAGGGATATGGGCACCCCTATAGCTACTAATCCTGCCCCTGCTCCGATCAAAGGCCAGCTTGCATCTTCTCCCCGTATGGCTCGACTTGCAGCAAAACCTAAACATGCACCTCCAGCTCCAGCAAAGACGGAAGAAATAACTGAGCCTTTCTTCCCCTTCATCATATATGTAGCTGCTTCTGAGTTAGGCTCCATCGCATTGACTAATCCTTTCAGAGTTAATCTATTTCCATTCTGAATATACTTTGTGCCCCAGAATGTATTCTTCGTTTCTATTTTCTGAGCATTACATAATGTATAGGAAGTAGTGGCTAATAATAAAATTAGTAGTGTATTTTTCAATGTTAATATTTATTTGATACAAGAATCTTAATGTAAAGATTTCTTTCATAATATCCTAAATAAATGCAATCACAATCTACAGATCATAGAATACATAGGCCCTAAGACCGCAGGTTCAGAAATCATTAAATATTATATTGTAAAGAAGTTTTCTGTTGGCTCTATTCCTACGGATGTAAAGCAAAAAATTAGGTGTGATGCAATGGGTTAAATAACTATCGCATTTAGTCATATCATCATATTAAGATTGCACTAATTTATCCTAATCAAATTCATTAGTTACTGTCTTCGGTTCAAGGGTGCTCAATTCCTACCTAACACCTGATGCTATCCATTTGTGATATTCTGTATTCATTAGGTGACATTGAGATCGTGTAATATCAGAGAAAAGTAAAAGCATAGAATAAATAGTAGTTTAAAGTATATTTTGTATTTTTTTTGTTTAAGAAATTTCGCTATGCATACACCTCCCTCTCCTCTTCCTTTATCCCAAACATCAGTTTATAAAGTACAGGTACAAACAACAAGGTAATTATGGTCGCGAATAATAGCCCGACCATAATAGCGATAGCCATCGGCTCCCACATAGCGCCACCGCCAAGATATAATGGTATTAATCCTAATGTTGTTGTAAACGTCGTCAATAAAATAGGCCGGAATCTTTGTTTAGCTGCCTCGGTGATTGCCTGAAATGGCGTTCTACCAAATTCATCTTCTTCAATTTTTATTCTATCAATCAGAACAATAGCATTATTAATTACGATACCCGCCAGTGAGATCACACCTAAGAAAGCCATGAAGCCAAACGAAGAACGGAATAAAACCAAGCCTATGATAACCCCGATAATTCCTAAAGGAATAGAAAGCAATACAATTAATGTTTTTCTAAAAGAACTAAATTGAATTACGAGTAGAAGCAGGATAATAAAAAAGGCCAGCGGTAACTTTTCTGCTACAGCACCGAGGGCTTCAGCACTTTGTTCACTTTCGCCACCCAAGGTATAGGTGTAACCATCTCTCCATTCTTTAGAAGCTTCTTCGAGAAATTTAGTCAATTCCACCTGAACTTCAGCTGGCGTAAATCCTTCTTTTGCATCACACTTAACAGATAGAGTTCGTTGTAAATTTCTACGTAAAATTTTAGCATACTGCCAGTCAGGGACGATATCTGCGACTTGGATCAAAGGAACATTTTTTCCTGAGCTTTGAGAAAAAATGTTTAGTCCGTTTAGTTCCATCACTTTCATTTCCTGACCTTTATCATTCCCCATCATAATAGGAATATTGTCATCGCCAGAACGGTAAGAACCAGCATTGTATCCATTAAGTGAGGTCTTTAATGATATAGCAATGTCCTGATTAGTGACACCCGCTCGATTAGCTTTATCAGGATCGATATCAATAACTAATTTTTTAATCTTTGGTCCCCAGCTATCTTGAATATTCTTAGTTCCATTGATCTTGCTCATGCCCATTTTTAATTCATCAGCAATTCGGAACAATTCATCTGGTGAATCGCCAAAGATTCGGACTTCCATATCTGCGCCGCCACCGCCACCGCCAGCTAAAGGACCTACACTTACCTCTGCATCAGGAAAACTATTAAATGTAAAATCATCCAACTGTTTCACCACATCAGCATTAGCCTCAAAACTGCTCGTGTTGATAAGGAGGTGAGCATAACCAGAGTTAGCTTCGCCAGGCTGATATCCCAAATCATAAGATGCAGGTCCTTGCCCTACAAAGCTGGCAAAACCAGTCACTCCTACAGAAACACTGTCATCTGGCACCAATAAATTTTCATTAATGAAATCTTCAAGTTCAGTAACTGCCTCGAATGTTTTTTCTACTTCAGTCCCTAAAGGATAATTCAGATTCATAGTGACCATATTACGATCACTATCTGGAAAAAATATAAATGGCAAGGTAGGGAATAGCATGAGAGATCCGATGAGCATTGCCAAAATAGATAACAAAAATTTGATTGGATTCTTTAGACTCCATCGTAACCCATCGCTGTAATAATTTTCTAAATATTTAAAAATAGATTGTTTCTTAACCTCCGATTCTTCACTTTTGTTTTTGACTTTGATAAAGGTCACCCCGAGCATGACAACAATAGTCATCGCCATTAACCAAGAAGAAAGGAGTGCCATACTAATGACGACAAAGAGTGGTCCCATCATCTCACCCATTGTATTCTCTGCTAAGAAGAATGCTAAGAATGCTGCAGATGTAGTTAATGAAGAAATCAATAAGGGAATCATCAATTCTCGACTACTTTCGATTCCAGCCTTTTTCGATTCCATACCATTCTCCATCTTCACCATCATACTTTCTGAGATAACGATAGCATTATCCACTAATAGTCCAAGTGCCATAATCAATGCAGCCAAGGTAACTTGATTAAGTCCAACCCCAGCTAAATCCATTAGAAGCAAAGTCATAACCAATGCCAGTGGGATCAAACTTGCTACAACCATTCCCGTACGGAATCCTAAAAACATTAACATAACCACCATTACAATACCGACAGATTGTAGAACATTGCTGATAAAGCCAGATACTTTTTCATTAACATAGCTATCTTGTGAGGCTATTCTACGAAGTTCCAAACCCAACGGTAGGGTATTCTGATAGGTAGCTACTTTCTCATCTATGATCTCTCCCAGTCGAGTAAGATTCGCTCCTTTTTTTAGCGCAGTAGAAATCGTCAATCCCTGCTCACCATTAATCCTTACCAAGTTTTGTACTGGCTTCTTATAAGTCCTTACGACATTGGCAATATCTCCTAACCGTAAAGTTTCGTTATCATCCCCTACTGGGATAATTGTATTTTTTATGTCATCTATATCTTGATAATTTCCTGTAGGCTCAAGCACTATTTTTTCTCCATCCAACCGTACATCACCACCTGAAAAAACAATATTGGTTGCTGAAATAATACTTTGCAATTTACCAGAAGCTAAACCGATGTCTGCTAGGCGGGCATTATCAAACTCTACATATACACGTTCTTCCTGCGTTCCAGAAATATTCACCTCCGAGGCATCGTCTATCTTAATTAATTCATCTCGGATATCATCTGCTACATCTTTAAGCTCACGCATAGAATATCCGTCACCAGTTAGTCCAAGCATGATTCCATAGACGACCCCTACATTATCATCTTTTATATCAGGAATTCCAGCTTCTTGTGGTAATTGTCCTTGAATAGATTCAACTTTTCTACGGATTTTATCCCAGACAGGTTGCAGATCATCTTTCGCAATTGAAGGCACTAATTGAGCACTAACGATAGATAGTCCAGTACGAGATTCACTCGATACTGTTTTGAGTTCTGGAATTTCCTGAACTACTTTTTCAATCTTATCGGTGATTAGCTTTTCTACACGTTCTGGTCCCGCTCCAGGAAAACTTGTAACTATGGAAGCGACTCGAATTGTAAACGGAGGCATTGCATCTCGTGATAGAGATTGGTATCCTACAATTCCCATTATCAGCACCATTGCTAATACGAGGTAGGTGATTCGATTTTTTTCAATCGCTATTTTAGTAATATTCATTTTATAATTTTAATGCCGTCTCTTAAAAAAGAGAGCAGTTAATTCTAACAATTTGGAGCTGTTATTTTTGTACAGTTACTTTCATACCGTCTAATAGAGAACGTAAACCTGCGGTAGCTACTACAGCGCCTTCGGCTATTCCACTTTTTACTACAAAGCCATCACCTGTTAACTCTCCTACTTCAACCGTTTGTCGCTGAGCTATGTAATGGTCGGCTTGAGGTTTTAATACAAAGACGAAGTTCCCTTTCTGATCTTCACCTACTGCCTTGGCTGAAACAATAATCTGTTGTTCCGATGTAGGCTTACCAGAGAAATTAAATGTCACACTCGCCGCCATACCAGGACGTACTAATTTACTTGGATCTATAATTTCTACAGTGACAGGGTAAGTACCGCCTACAGCAGAGAAGCCAACTTCCTTTACTTTTCCTTGGAAGCTCTGATCTGGTAGAATTGAGAAAATGATCTTAACTAATTGACCTTTTTTGATCTGAGCAATGTATAGTTCAGGTAGACCAACCTTTATTTCAGGATCTCCATATGAGCTAAGCATTACAATCGTCTTTCCTGAACTGACCATCGCATTTTCTTCTACACTCACCTCCGTGATTATACCATCAAAGGCTGCGCTAAGGTTAGCATAACCAACTTGATTATTAGCGCCTTCTAATTGTTTTTTAGCGGCGGTTGCTTGTGCTTTGGCTGCATCAAGTTGTGATTGCGCTGCTTCGTACTGTCCTCTGGCCTGTTCATAATCACTAAGTGGTACACTATTGTTTTCATACAATTTTTCTAATCTCTGGAAAGTAGCCACGGCAGTATAAAGTTGTGACTCAGCACTAACGATTTGAGTCTGAGAACTTTTCAAATTTGCCACAGATCTTTCAGCATCAACTCTATAGTCTGTAGCATCGATACGTGCTACTTTTTGTCCCCGCTTAACTTGCTCCCCAGTTTGTACATATATTTTACTGAGTGTTCCAGCCACTTTAAAACTCAGTGGTGTAGTCTTACTGGATTGAGCCACACCTGAAAAAGAGTTGGTACTGGCAGATCCCATTTTCTTTACTGTCTCCGATCTTACGGGACGGATAACTTCGACTACTTCTTTTTTCTCTTCCTTACAAGCAACGAATAGTAGGATTATAAGTAGGAAAGGTAGATTCTTCATTAACATGATGATTTATATTTTCTTGTATTTTTTTTAAAAGATTTTAAATGAGGACTATTAGTTCGTAACCAGAAACACTTTAAGTCTATCTACGAAAGCGTTTTGCTTTTCAGCACTGGCAAGAAAATTATAATGACCTATGGAACGCTCCAGAATTAAGTAGTCCAAAATAAATTGGTAATCCGCATTAGCGGTGGACAACTCTGATTGGATAGCAGCATTCTGAGCATCTACCAGATTAGTAACTGTACCTATTCCTTGTGCATAATTATCTTTTACAATTTCATAATTGGCCACTGCTGCTTCTGCTGATGTTCGAGATAACTGGACAGTAGCACCAGATGCAGCCAATGTTTGCAAATTTGTCCTTACTAATAATTCTAATTGATTAGCAGCGGATCCTCTTTGATCTTCCAGTTGTAGAATATTGAGTTTTGTTTTATCAGCATTTAATTCCCTTCTCTTGCCTTGTAGAATAGGATAGCTTACCGCTAAACTCATATTCCATTGAGGTATATTGTCCGTATTGGCTAAACCTAACATAGCAATCTCGGGAGCCAGTTCTGTCGTAGCAAAGCGTTTAACTATATAATCTAATCCACCTTGAAGAGCGACGGTCGGTAAATAAAAAGCTCGTTTTTGCGAAAGCAATAATCGTCTCTGGGAAGCTATCCCATAATCTATTTGTTTTAGCTCTGGTAGATTGACTAATGCTTCGCTCACCATGAAGTTGGTAAATTTTTCTACCAATCCAGTATTACTGATTAACGGTACAATTTCAGTATTTAGTAATGTTAGAACATCGCCATTTAGTGATGTTTCTATAGCCGTAAACTCTTCATTGATCGGTCGATTTAACAATTGATTTAATCTAAATTTTGAGGATTGTACATTGGCTTGCGCTTTGTTGAGATCAATATTAGCATTCGCTAATTCGGATTTCCAACGATTAAGATCACTTTGACCTACATAGCCAATCGCCTGCTTTGATTGAGAAATATCATAATTCTCTCGAGTACGCTGGAGATTCTGATTTTGTATTTTTAGGAAACTTTGTGTCTGGAGAACCGTCAAAAATGCTTCCGCTACATCTATGATAACGTTGAGCCTTATTTCTAAAGTAGATTGTTCTTCACTTTTTAAGAGCAACTCTTGAATAGCAATATTTGCAAGAGCGGGTTCTGCATATACAATTTGCGATAAGGAAGCACTCGCTAACCAATTTACTCGTCCTTGAGCTCCAAATGAAGTCTCAGCACGAGTAGCATCTATAGCGGTCAGGGTAGTATTTACATCTAATTGAGGTCGATACTCAGATTTAGCTAATCCGACCTCAAAATTTTGTAATTCGGGATTCTTCTTAGCAGCTTGATAGTCTAAACTTTGTTGCAATCCTTCAATGATAGCTCCTTCTATATTTAAAGTACGATCAGAAATAGAGTTAGATAAATTAATTAGAACAGCATTAGACATAAAATCAAAACTCGGATATACCCCTGATCGTCGAGCTGCTTCCATATTGATAACTAAATTATTATTGTAGGATTCAATTCTTACTGGAAGATCTTTTAATTCAGCGCCGTCTAAAGACTTGGAAACTTGAATAGCAATTCTTCTTGGAATCGATTTCAAATTATGCTCAGACTCAAATCCCATAAAAGCACCTTTAGTAACTAAATCTTCCCCTTGCAAAGCGATACTTGGAATTTGTCTATTCTGAAATTCCAGTAATAAAGTATTCATTTCCTCTTTAGACAATTGGTCTGTCATAGGCAATAATAAAACTGACTCTGTATTCTCTGGTATCTTTTTTAACGTTGAAGCAACATCATTTGTATAAGAGATAATTTCCAAGCTGGCTCCCAGACTATCCATTAATGGTTTTGTAGACAAAGTCAATGACGCATCGATATCTACAAATTCTTCTCCTAATAAAACGGCCACTTTCTTATATGGACGATAGTCATAGAGAGCTGTAAAATTTTCTACAAGATCAAAAGGAGAGATTACATAATTAAAATTTTCTATTCCAGAGCTAGTAGAATCTCCTACAGGTGGACTGGATAATTGCTCTGGTATGACAACGGCAGCAATAGTAGACTTGAGAAACCTTTTCTGTTTAGCTAAGATAGCACAACTAATAATACCCGTACCTATAACCATATCAGTCTCAGGATCACTCCACGCCTCTTGGAAGTTTTGTTCTATAGTTTTCACATCGAAGTCACCTCCTAAAATCTTAAACTTAGGATTATAGCGAACGGATAAAAGGGATCGAATTTCCTCAACTAATATACTATCAAACTTATTGAGGTTATTCATACCAGTAGACTCGTCGCTCACAATAGTGATCTGCTTAGTCGGTGCTTGTGCTTGCATTTGCAAACCAGCAAAAATGAAAAGTGAAAAGAAGAGTAGTATTTTCATTATATTTTTCTTTGATTTTTGAGATTAAGATATATGAAAAACAGATATTGCTATATTCATGGTTATGCCAATAATCACAACTAATGAGGCGCATTTGATCAAGAATTGTCGTCTTCTGATTGCTGCAGACATGTCATATATTTCATTTATCATGGCCTCATAGATTGTCTGTCCCTTATTTATTAATTCATTAAATTTTGACTGGAATGCTTTTCTATCTAAAGATTGCATAGCCCCAGGGTATAGCAGTGATTCTTTGTGCTTATACTTATGAGGAATGATAGAGCTTAGAGCAAATATCATAGAAGGTACAGAACTATATATAGTAACACTTGCGATCAGTTCTATCTCGCCTCTTTCATCTATGGGAACTAAGTATATGGTTCCTAATACTAATGAAATGAGTATTGAGTTAATCGTTAATATAATACTAGCCTTACGGTCTATTGTCTCAATTAAAGTGTAGTTATTTTTTGAAGTGGTTCTGAATAATGTTTGAATAGCACTCTTGTCTGGTTTCTCTGGTTTCATTTTAAAATTCTCAATTAAAAAATTAATTCGTCAATAATAAAGCAAGCCTTACTCTACTACAGTGGATAGGTCACTAACTGTATATGCTCCGAAATATCCCAAAGCTCCATTATTAAAATTTGACAATGGATTACTGGGTGCTACACTTGATCCTGCCAGTACGCCTGATAAAGTTCTAAGATAATCGAAGGTGCTCCGATCTAAATGGTATAAACTTACAGATATAGTATCTCCGCTCATTAAGTCAAAAGGAAAATCAAAGTCAGATAGATTACCATCTGAAAACTGATCATCGCTTATCCAATAGTTATCATCTATGCTAGATTCTACATCTAAATTATTTCTTTCATAATCAAATCGTTGACCATTAATTAATGGTATAAACTGATAGTAATTTTCGATATCTGGAGGATCATTGTAATAAACAGTTGGATAAAATCCTTCACCTCTAAATAGACTTTCTTCCACAAATTCAAGACCAATAGAATCTATGACAACTTTTACATCCGGTATAGTTACTGTAGCCTTGTAAGTTATATCCTGTACCGTGACATCTATGGTGTACTGTACCCCCTGCTTTCCTAATAGATCAGCAGTCTTATAGATACCTACTTCTGTCTCAGTAAGTGTCTCAGAATCACCATTATCTCCAGTGATAGTCACCTTGGCTCCTGTCTCAGAGTTTATCGCATTAGGTGTGTAGTAGTCGGCTGTACGAGAGACTAATACTGTATAAGGACCTGCTTGATCAGAAATATTTGCTTCTATAACTATTCTTGGCTCATCATTATCTAAGTCTAGCATAATCTCATCCTCACAGCTTTGTAATGCAAACAGAGAGATAATAAGTACAATCATGTATAATATATTTTTCATTCTTATTTAAATTTAAAATTGTATGTAATAGATGGAATAAAATTGAACAATGATATACGATTCACTCGAGAACGTGAAGGATCATCTGGGTCTTCATCAAACTGTAGTTGGAATGTATTTCGATTACCATAGGCGTTATAAAGTGAAAAGTTTAGACTTGATTCATACCTATCATTTTTCTTTAGTTGTTTTGTAGCTCCTATGTCAAGCCGGTGATAATTTGGTATCCTATTCTGATTACGATCCCCGAAGAGATTTACTGTTTGATTGTCAATCTGATACTTACCTATAGGGAATGTCCTTGCGTCTCCTGTTCTGAATGCAAAGGAAGAAGATAAGGTCCATTTAGAATTAAGCTTATACATCGCTACTATAGATAAATCATGAGTCCTATCCCATGTAGCAGGATACCACTCTCCGTCATCTATCCCATCAAAGTTTCTTTCGGTTTTGGATAGAGTATAACTCACCCATCCCGTTAGTCTACCTTGCTTTTTCTTTAAGTAGAATTCCGCTCCATAAGATCTGCCTACACCAAATAATAACTGTGACTCTACATCTTCATTGAATACTAGCTCTGCTCCTGTTCTATAATCAATTTGATTCTGCATGTCTTTATAGTACACTTCTACAGAAGATTCATATTTATTTTCATTAAAATTTTGGAAGTATCCTAATGCTAATTGGTCAGCAATCTGCGGCTTCACATTATTGCTGCTGGGCACCCATAGGTCTATGGGCGTACCTGTAGTAGAGTTAGAGATAAGGTGTAGGTATTGTCGGTTTCTACCATAGGATAATTTTACTGATTTTTCATCATTGATAGTGTAACTGACACCTAACCTTGGTTCTAAGCCATGATAAGATTTGATGATTTCGTTTTCTTCAAAGTACTCCGTAGAAACGGTATTACCATTTTCATCATAGGTAGAAATATCCCCTTCTCCTACTTGAGCAAACCATGAGTATCTAAGTCCCACATTAAGATTAATATTATCTGATAGCGTGATATCATTAGAGAGATAAGCGGCTGTCTCAAAAGCATATTTCTCTTGTAAGAGAATGGCATTTAAGTTAGAACCAATATCTGGGGTAAACTGTCCAGGTACGAAGGTGTGATGAATTGCATTAACTCCAAACTTCAGGGTATGACCAGGTGTCAGGAAATAATCAAAATCTTGCTTTATACTATAGTCTTCGATATTAGAAGTAATTAGAAATCCGTCATTGAGATCTTCTTCTCCTTCTATATTGACATTGTATTTATAATTACTATAGAGTAGCGTAGTGTTAGCAAATAGTTTATCACTAAATATATGATTCCATCTTGCAGTAGCTGTAGTATTACCCCAATCAAAACCAAATAAATCTGAAAAGCCGAATTTATCTTTTCCGAAATATCCAGATAAGTAAATTCTGTCTTTCTCTCCTAACTTGTAATTCGCTTTAGCGTTAAAATCATAGAAATAAAGTGAAGAGCTACTCACATCTTCATTACTCGATAACTTACCGAATAAATCTAAATAAGTTCTTCTACCAGAAATTATAAATGATCCTTTATCCTTAACGATAGGAGCCTCCACAGTAAGTCGAGATGCAATTAGTCCTATACCGCCGCTTACATTTAATCGCTTGTTATTACCATCATTCATTTTTATGTCTAAAACAGAAGAAGCTCGACCACCATACTCTGCAGGAATGTGTCCTTTATATATGCTTAGATCTTTTATAGCATCACTATTGAATACAGAGAAGAACCCTAGAAGATGCGAAGCATTATACACTGGAGCTTCATCTAATAAAATTAAATTCTGATCTTGACTACCGCCTCTAACAAAAAAACCTCCACCTCCTTCACTGGATTTAATTCCAGGTAACAACTGCAAAGTCTTGATAACATCTGGCTCTCCGAATACTACAGGAATAGCCGATATTTCTGCGACACTTAGTTTATTGACACTCATTTGAGTAGACCTTATATTTTCATCTTGTTGCTCAGCGATGATGACGACTTCTTCTAATGCTGTAGATTGTGTAGGGAGCTCGATATTTATTTTTTGACTTTCATTTAATTCTATCTTCATTACTACTGTCTCATATCCAATATAGCTGTACTCCAGATTATAACTGCCAGACTCAACAGTCACAGAATAAAACCCATAAACATTTGTCGTAGAACCTGAGCCTAATTCCACAATTTTTATGGTAGCTCCTATTAATCCCTCACCATCACTGGCATCTGATATAGTTCCACTAATAGTAAACTTTTCTTGAGCAATAATTTCTACGGTATTGCCACGAAGGATTACCAACAATGTACTTATCGAATATATTATACTCTTCATAATCTTTGTTGTATTTATATAATGTAATAGCCGAAAGCTATTATTTTGATTGTGTTATATATTTTTATTACTTATTATATCCGAAGATTATCGAGAGACTAATGTTTCTTTGACAAGTGAAATGAAGGCTATATTCTTAAAAAACTTCTTTATGCTATAAGGCTCTATTAACATAAAAGACAACTTATCTATAGAAGACTTGACTCCTGTTTTAACTAATTCCTGATCGACTTTAGCTAAAGCTGATATTTCGCTTTTAGCAAAATTTTGAAGAATGATTCTTTCAATATCCTTCTTCCATACCTTCTCATAGGGTGACAATGATATTAATGCCTGCTTATAAGCATCATCATATTTATTAGCATAGCTAATGAGGTCTGAGTATATTTCTGAAGATTGATTACCCTTGTTAGATAGTATTGCATTTCCATCTGCATCATATTCTATGGCATTAATACGATCATAGATTTGATCAGCAAGTTGTTGAATACGATACAGGTCTTTTTTCTTAATACTCTTATCATAATCAACTTTAAGTTCTGATAACACAGGAAAAACCTTCTCTGTGACATACTGAGTTACTTTTGACATAAGAGCCTCATCGCTTTGTAATGCAGATGATGTATTTGAGTAGTACTCCATAGCACTCTTATCATCTAATTCCTTTAGTATCTTATAACTTTTGTATTTCCTTTCGCCTAATAATTCTTTGATAGATTTTTCACGATCTTTAGCATTAGAATCAGCAACTATAAAGTAGTTATTATTATATTTTACTCTACTTGCCAGTAGTGCATCATGGTAATATAAGATGTCTGACAACTTATCTTTAGTAAAAACATTTAGATCTAAGAATTGCGAATATCTTTCTGCTTGAGCATTAGATAGTTCTCTTAACCTATCTTTTGCAAGCTGTGCTACTGACATTGTGCAAGTGAACAATAGGATAAGTGTTATGGTTGAGATTTTTATTATGTTCATTTTTATTTATTTATAATGATTAATCAGGTGGCATTACCTGCTAGTTCCAAGGAAGTACAATCCATTATTCTAATCCTATTATCTTGATATTCTATATTTGCATGTAGATTCATTCTAATAGCTTCGTTCTGGACGATTAATGATATATTCTCTGATGAGGGTAGTACCTTACTTTTCTCATATATATAAGCCCAAGAATCAATGATCTTATCAGCATCCATATTAGAAAAGTAGAATTGACATTTTTGCTCTAACTTCCAGTTATAAGTCAAACTCTCTTTGAGCACCTGATCAATGAATTTTACATCAGATGGTCCTATGGTATTATAGATATTAAATGCACTCAGGTTGTTATCCCTGGAATAGGCTATGCTCACATTGGCTTTTGTCTTATTAGATTTGCTTTCTAACCATTCGATGGCTTCATCTATGTGTAACTTATTATAGATACGTAGTTCGACGCCAGTTTTTAGGATATTAATTATTCTACGAGTCTTCATAAGCCACTGACTGCTTGTTACCACAGCACACTGGTCTATCATTTTATATAAGTATGATCTGCGCTTGATAGATTCTAAGAAAGCTTTTGTATTATTAAATACATGAGTTACCTCCAGAAATATTATTAGATCCACTGGACCGTGTATAGAATAATGTGAAGCTATCACATCAAATAATTTCTCAACTTCAGAGACATCGAGTTGTTTATCTAAATTTTTGGTAAGAATTTTATGTGCCATTATTCTATTTGTTGTTGTATGAAATATATTATTGTATCAATTGTGAGCAAGCTTGCTTACATGTGCAGGATCAAAAACGACATGCGTATGAGGGAACGGTATTTTTATACCTTCTCGATCAAAAGCCTCTTTTAAACTTTTATGAATTTGATTCCTCATTCGGAATCCTGTGAGGTAACTAGCTGACCATACCCATGCTTTTAGCTTAATAGCATAATCACCTAATTCGATGACTTGTACATCTACGATGGGTTTATTGCTCTCTTTTTCTTGATCATTTCGTATGTCCATACAATACTGGTTAGCCTCACAGACTTCTCTCATTACTGCTATAGCTTCGTCGATATCTGAATCATAACTGATTCCTACTTCTACCCATTCGCAATTTTTACTTTCTATCATATAATAGTTGGTAATATTTTCTTGATTGACCACTGCATTAGGTATGACGACTCTTACATTTTTAAAATCATTGATTACGGTATGTCTTAGATTAATATCTTCTACTCTTCCCATGGTACTATCTCCAACCTTAATTATATCACCTATTCTGAAGGGCTTAAAGAATGCTATGAATAAGCCACCTATTATATTAGATATACCTTCTTGTGAAGCAACACCTGCCACTAAAGCTATTACTCCAGCACTAGCTCCAGCAGCAGTAGCCACATTACTTAATGCAGGAATCGCAATTGCAAACATTAGAATACCGAATAGATATATCAATGCTGTAGCTAAGTATTTAATGTACTTGTACAGGGTAATATCTCCCTTGTCTCTCTTAGATAGCTTCCTTATTTTGTTAGAAAAATATCCCTCAGAGATTGCAGATAAGATAATCGTAGCCGCGATCACTAAGCCAAACCATAATATTCTGCCCAGGTTATCATTTACTGTTTCATGTGTTTCCTTTTCTACAAATAGATAGCTAACGAGCCCTACACCTATCAGAATGTAGAAGACTTTAGATAATCTCCTCAGTGAGCTGAATACCGAAGCATAGCTCTGGCTGTTCTTCCACTTTCTTTCTATTAGATTAAGGACCTTAGTAGAGAATAAAATCATTATAATGGTGAATAATAATACCGATACTGCCCATGCAATCTCCTTATGCTCTATGATAAGTTCTTTCATATTCTTTGAATCCTTTAATTTTAGAATGTTGTCGATACGAAGATTTTTATCTCTTCGTAATCTTCTCGTATATCTTCGAATTCTGGAATATCATCATACTTAGCATTACGTCCATACTGCAAAAATTCGACTCCTACACTGTAATCTTTTGAGATGGAACAGTAATATCTAAATTGTAAGATGGATGATTTCTCTACTCCTTGTGCATAATCTTCCGTATTAAGATGCCAGTAGCTATATGTTGAAGTTATACGACCTAATTTACTATGATAGATCATATATTCTAAATTAGATACAAAGCCACGTCCGTAGACATATTCTGCATTAAATTCCTCTTCCCCTACACCAAATTCTATTGCATCTACCACAGTGGAACTAGAACTCCCAAATGGAATAATACCCAAGTTTGCAGAACCTACGAATCCCCACTTGCCATAATTTTGTCTCAGTGTGTAATCTGCAGTAACACCTGTCATGCCGATTTTAAAAGCTTGATTATCTACATAGTCATAATGCTGAGAAACAGAAAAAACACTATTGTCAGTGATCTGTTTTCTAAACCAAGCTGCATGAGAAACAATGTTAATATACACGGGCTTGATCTCATCTGAGGTTCCTATATCGATCCATGATCTGAGGACGAAAAAGTCAAAGGGTTTGAAACTTGATGATGGCTTAAATAAATCTCCATATAACATCGAATAGTTAGCATGTAAAGTTGTCAAAGCATTTATTCGATCAAACTCCTTAGTGGGAATACTTACACCCAAAGAAAGCTGACTTCTTATAGCAGTCTCTTCCACCTTATCAGAATAAAAAGAATTTTTTACGTCGTCATAACACCATCTGTTAAACTGTCCCATGGGATTCAGTGCAGTAGCAGCAATATTTCGCAAGACTTTATTTGGTCTTCTCTTATTATCTCGTAATAGCGATTTGGATATTCTATTACCCATCTCTCCTAAGTACATACCTCCTTGTACAGTTGTATTTATATCTATTTCACTTGGTGCATACGTTTCTCCTAAGAACTCCCACATAAGACTTCCTCCAAGTGTAAATCCAGCACTTTCCCAAAAGTTATACCCTAAGGACCGAGCAGAATTATAATATAATGAACCATGTATAGGATGTAAAAGAAAGTTATTTATAAACTTGTCAGGGTCAGATTTAAATCCACGCTTAAAGTTATTCTTCCAACTGCTGAAGCTTACACGTGCCCAATCTGCATCTTGTATCCAGACATCATATCGATTAACGATGACATTAAGAGCTGTGACTTCTGCAAGCGGTACGAACCACTTCTTCTTTTTCATAAGGACTTCTTGATTGTCCACAATCAGCGAATCTGCCTGAGCAGAAACACCAACTGTAGCTACTATCAAAAACAATATCAAATTAATCCTAAATTGAAATTTTTTCATTGCTACTTGTTTTTAAAATGTGGTTTTGCTGACTTGTAATAAATGAGTAGAGGCTTTTTAGAATAATAGTCCTACAGAAAATTGTAGATTAAAATTCTTAGTATCATTAGCTGTAAAAGTCTGATTACTTATAACAATATCATCACTTTCGACATTTCTGAGTCCACGTGAGAAACGACCATCTAATAGAATATTACCTATCTTAAACTGTAGACCAGTCTGAAACCCAAAGTCTAATTTTTTGAATGCATCCTTATTGTCATAAGTCGCAAAAATGTTTTCATTGGCATCCTCATATTCATAATCTGCTTTGAGTAGATAAGCGCCGTAAACACCTCCATATACACTTAGCGGTGAGCCGAATAAATTTAATCCCACAGACATAGGTATCTCGATATAATCTAAATTAGCATTGACTTTTGTCGTACTATTTGCCAGATCATATTGAGCACCCTTTCTTGACCATAGTAATTCTGTCTGTACGATTAGCGCTCCTTTTTCTGTTCTATTTACAAGTCCGATACTGTACCCAGACTTGATATTTGTGTCATCTATTTGGTCATTATTGACAGCGAGGCTTGATATCTGATAGGCACCTTTCACACCGAAAGATTGACCTTGGGATAATGCCAATGTTGCCATTATCATAATTGTGATTGTTGTTAATATTGTATTTTTCATAATTGAATGTTTTATGCGTTTTAAAAAGTGTTGATTTATAAATACTGATAATTCTTAATTCTCTTGTTTGACTTAGGCTGACTCTATTAGGTTAATTTGTTTTCTATTATATGATTACTTCCGTATATACTAATTGGTTCGGAAATAAAAGAACTAAATACACAAAAAAATTAGGTTTTTTTCCAGCTCTCTAAAATTTTGATCATCTTCTCTGTGAAGTATGTTTGAAAATCTAAAAGATCTCTTAGCTCTTGATTAAACTTCTTATCAGAAGTTCCTTTTCTATCTTTTATTACTTCTTCCAAAATTATATTTAGACTAGTAAGGCTCTTCGCAGAGTTAATAAAACTATTTCTCCAGCCGTCAGCATCGATCATAAAGTATCTCTTACGATCACCGCTGAAAGTTTTGTAAGTAATAGTCCCTTCTTTCTGATACATATTGATGGCATTACTTACTGAGCTCTTACTGGCACCTATAAACTCTACTATATCATCAAATGACTTATACGGTGGATCAGATACAAGAAGGTAAGCGAATACTCTACTTTCGATAGGTGTTCTTCCAAATCTTTCTAATGCAACGCCTACTTCCTCCACTCTTTCTTTTAAGTCCATTATTGCTTTTTTCCGTATCATGATGCAAATATAGGATTAATTTTATTAGTTCTGTTAATACCGAACTAAAAATATATATTAATTTCTCTAGCTTGCTGATAAATCATGTATTAAGTGATTCTATACCATTTAAACATTAGAATGTCGGATATATTTTAATAGAATTAGTCAATTTCTGCGTTAAAAATACCTACCTCTTTTGTAGGCAGGCAGGCTCATCATTAACTGTGCCACCCACGGCGGTAGCTAAGCCTATAACTGCGTTTTTTCCCTTAATCTAAGCAGATTCTCTTCCTTAATCTTATCCGAAACCTTAAAATTTAAATGGAATTAGACAGAAAAACATCGAAGAACAATACCTTCTTTTTTTTGATACGTTTATTGCTTATATATTCTTTCAGAATATCAAGGGCATCTTGCCAGTCTTTGGGTTGTGCAATTTTTGCTTGTATGCCATAGACTTCATTTATAGCACTTGTGAAGTTTTTTAGTTGTTGACTTTTGCTTGCATCTCTAATACCAGTGATACTGAATATTAGATTTTCTTATACACTTCTTTAACGAGAAAAGTCTTACCGACTCGTCTTCTACCAAAGAGTGCCAGCAAATCAGAGCTTTTATGACGCAATATCTGATGCAATCTTTTGGTCTCATACTTTCTGCCTGATGACTCGTTCATTTTTTATAATGCATTGATAATCAATAATATAATCTCATCAATTAATATTATGGCCGTCTTATAATCAGCCATAACTCCCTAAAAAGTACTACTTATGGCTGGATTAAGCAATTCTATAATCAGCCATAACTCCTTAAAAGTGCCACTTATGGCTGACTTGAGTGAGTGTATAATCAGCCATAAGTGTACCATAATACTTACTTATAGCTGATTAGTGTAATACAGAATCAGCATATAAGCTTTGATATAAAAGAAAAGCTCCTACACAATATGTTATCTTACAAGCTTATAATAAGATATGCACACACTAACACAACAACTGACAGAATTCTTACAGAAAGAGACTCATCAGTTATACATAGAGGGAGAATATATAGCCGCTAACTCTGACGCATATATAGATGTGATCAATCCAGCGAATGAAGTAACCATTGCTAAAGTTTCCATAGCGCAGACAGAGGATGTCGATAGGGCAGTACTCTCTGCACGCAAAGCATTCCAGCATAACAGTCCATGGCGCAAGATGCTACCTAACGAACGAGCCAATATCATACATAAGATAGGAGAGTTAATAGATGCTAATGCAGATACATTAGCTCAATTAGTGACTCTGGAGAATGGAAAGTTGCTTAAAGACTCTAAGTCCTCTGATGTTGGCGGAGCTGCTCATACCTTCAGGTATTATTCTGGATGGGCCACTAAGATAGAAGGGGAGACGATAGACTTATCTCAGCGACAGCGAGGAGGGAAGCAAAATTTTGCATTTACAAGAAGGGAACCTGTCGGAGTCGTAGCTGCTATTGTACCTTGGAATTTTCCGTTGTCTATAGCGGCATGGAAAATTGCTCCAGCATTAGCTGCAGGATGTACAGTTGTCCTTAAGCCTTCTGAAGAGACACCATTGTCTGCCTTATTGTTAGCAGAGATAGCCACAGAAGCTGGCTTACCGGATGGGGTGCTTAATGTGGTAACTGGTGATGGTCCCACAACTGGTGGATCTCTAACTAATCACAAAGATGTAAGCAAAATAACATTCACAGGATCTATAGAGACGGGTAAGATGATCGGTAAGGTAGCTATGGATAATGTGACTGGAGTTTCATTAGAGTTAGGCGGTAAGTCGCCTGCCATTGTATCTGACGATGCAGCGGATTATGGTGATGTTGCTAAAGGTGTTGCTGCTGGAATATTTAGAAATCAAGGTCAGGTCTGCGTTGCAGGCTCTAGAGTATATATACATAAGAAAGTGTATGACAAGGTCCTGACCGATATCGTGCATGTAGCTGAGAAGATGAAGATCTCTCATGGCTTTGATGAGACGGCGGATATGGGGCCATTGGTTTCTTACAATCATTGGAAGAAGGTCAAGGGTTACATTGATATAGGACAGGAAGAAGCTGAACTGGTGACAGGAGGTAAGAATCCAATGGATAAGGGGTACTATTTGCAGCCTACAATATTTAGCTCCACAGATAATGATGTAAAAATTATACAAGAAGAAATTTTCGGTCCTGTATTAGTGGCGGTTCCATATGATGATATAGATGATGCTATCGCTAAGGCTAATGATAATGCGATGGGTCTTGCAGCGACAGTATGGACATCCGATATCGCTAAGTCTCTAAAAGTTATTAATCAATTACAGGCAGGGATTATATATGTCAATTCCCCAGTGAGATCAGATCCTAATTTACCTCTCGGAGGATATAAGCAATCTGGCATCGGAAGAGAGTTAGGCAAGACAGGTGTCTATACATACACTACACTTAAGTCGGTCAATATAGTTTACTAAACTAAAAGGTGTCAGGTAATTTACCTTATTATCTTTTTACCTTATTTAGCATTGCATTTAAATACTGACATTAACATATTTGCTGTTTTAGAATCATCAAATAGAAAAAAGAAGAATTCTCAATATTAAGGGTGTTAATGATCGTGCTTTCGGAAAAGTTCGAAAGCGGATCATTTTTTTATTCTTCTATTCTTTTTAATCCCGTCTTTGCTTTTTGATGTAGACTAGATCTATAATCATCAGGTTTCATCTTGAGACACTTATTGTAGTGTATGGATGCACTTTCTTTATCTCCGATCCATTCATATATATATCCTAATTGTAACGCAGAGTTGCAAGCGTAATAACTAGATTCTTTGTAACCATTGTTGATCGTATTATTAAAATACTTAATAGCATCTGGATAGTTTTTTAGAGCTTGGCAGATACGGCCCAGACGATAATTAAACTCTAATGTATATAAATCTCCATTCTGAAATTTGTAGGCATTCTTAGTAAGTATTGTATTAGCTCTCTCATAGTATCCTCCATCATATAATAATCTTGCCTTGAGTAATATCGGATCTGCGATATCACGCTTCTGACTCTCTAAGTAAGCTTGCTTATCATCATCGATAAGTTTGTATCCGACGTCTTGGACCTTGGACATATAGTACTTGTAGGAAGGAACATTTTCATGGAAGACTAAGGTTGCCCACGCAAGTTTTTGATTCGCCTCTTTGATATAATGTCTCCCATTAAAATTATCTAAATAAAATTCTATCTCATCCACGGCAGTGGTATCTAACTTGTATAACAAACTTAATCCTTCCATATAATGCAAGTAATAGAAATCTGAATAATCACTATCGATCGGCCTGGATTGTAATACTTGCAAGGCCTGTTCGTTATGACCTGATCGCTGTAATATTTTGGATATAAGAAAAGTAGATAGGAGACTTTCTGCTGGATCTAGTCGAGAGGATAATATATAATCGAGCGCCTCTGCTGGTTTATTTTTTTGGAAGAAAAGTATAAATGTATAGATCGCATCTGCTTCCTGAGCAAATATAAAATTAGTATCGTGAGAATGATCGATGACTTCCTGGATCTCCGAGATTCCCTGTTCTATAGATCCATCAATGCCGAAGATTTTTTTGACTAATCCAGGAAGGGTAATCGTCTCTATTAGAGAATGTATGATACTTAGGCTCTTTTTATTATAAATGAATTCTGGATGTGAAACAGTATTTTCTCGAAGAAGATTATATGCAGTTAAGACTTCTCTACTAGCTTTAAAAAGTTGACTAAACTTAGACCTGCTGAGTGCCCATTGGAGATTGATTTCAGCTTTTGCAAAACTCTTGTACGGATCATCGTCTGATAGGTGTTCCTCGATGAGATCTAATCTTTTTGATTTATTTTTTTCTAATTTTTTAAAAAGATCGTAATCCTCAGTAATAAATAATTCAAAGAAATCGATATAGTTTTCTATGTGCAGTACAGCCAGATTATCTGGTTCTTCCGCATACATTTCTTGGATTCCAATCTTAGCTTTTTCTAACTTAAGATCGATAATATCTGTGTATACGAGATGTGCCTTATCAGAATACTCAAAATAGTGTTGCGAGAATAACTCACATGCATAAAGCAATAGTAGTATTAGTAGGGGTAGCTTCGCAGATTTCATTATTGTCAGCAATATCTGACTTTTATAGGATTAATACATTTTTACTTTAAGATTAACAGTTGATACTCGTCAAATCAAATCTTTGTTTGCCTAAATTGTCGGTGCCATAGACGCTAAGGAATTGTTCGTAGTAATGTGTTCTTAAGCAGCCATTCTGAGAATAATGCAATGATTCCGATGAGTAGGAAAAATCTAAATTCCTCAGAGTATCTCTTGAATACATTAACCTCTATTTCTGTCTTCTCTAATCTATCGATCTCTGCATATATTTTCTGAAGACTTTCTTCATTTGTGGCTCGATAATATTGTCCTCCTGTGAGCTTAGATATTTCTCCTAATAACTCCTCATCTATTTCCACCTTAGTGGTTCCGAATACATAAGTGCCATCATTACGACGACTGATAGGGGAGACAGCGTAACCCATAGAACCTACACCGATCGTATAGACTTTGACTTTTATTTCTTTTGCGATCTCTGCAGCTGTCATAGGTTTTATATACCCTGAATTATTGACACCATCAGTTAGAAGTATGACCACCTTAGAATCTGACTCACTATCTTTTAATCTATTGACTGCGCTAGCGAGACCCATACCTATAGCTGTACCATCTTCTAACATTCCTGACTCTAGAGTTCCTAAAAATTCTTTGATAATACGATGGTCAGTAGTCAGTGGACTCTGAGTAAAACTCTCCCCTGCAAATACGGCTAATCCTATACGATCATAAGTCCGCTTATCCACGAATTCTTGCGCCATACGCTTACTTACCGTTAGTCTATCTGGCTTAAAATCTCGTGCAAGCATACTGCTCGATAGATCCATCACTAATATGATATCTATACCTTCAGCTTTTACTTCCTCTTCCTTAAGAATTAGTCTCGGTCTCGCAATGGCGAGTATAAGTGCTATCAATCCAATATATCTTAAGATCGGCAAATACTTGAGTAAGACTGTTTTTATATTACTGATACCTTCTACTGATCCTGCATGAGGGAATCTGATCTTAGAATGGAATTCTGATACCCTCTGCTTTCTATACCAATACATCAGCGGCAGCAGAAGCAAAAGTAATAGGAGCCAAGGATGTTGGAAATCATAATTACTCATCATGGCTCTCAGATTCTGAATTAGTGATGATAATTCCCGCTTCGTCCATGGTGATGACTTCTTCTTTGCTATTGATATCCTTAGTATCTTCTACAAATCTGATTGCCGTATCTAAGAAGCTTGCATGGATATCTTCTGGTGGATTAGCTTTGGCAAATTTTATAAGATCGGCAATTTGTAATATTTCTTTTAGATCACTTTCATGATCTGTGGAGAAATCTTTTTGTCTAAGTGATCTCGTGATCTCATCCGTCGTAGATTCTAATGCATTAATCTCAAATCTATTTTCCAGATACTCACGGATCGTATAAGTCAGTTCGGACTGGAAAGCTTTAATTTTGCCTTCCCTCCATTGTTGTTGTGATCTTAGAGTTTCTAATTTTTCTAATGCAATGACATGTGCTGGCTTCTTTATGATGGTTGTCAGCACAGGTTCTGGTTTTTTATTCTTCTTTTGGATAATAAAGTAAATTAAAGCCATCATCAATAATGCCCCCAGAATATATATTACCCATATATAGTCTTGCCAGTTCTTAGGTTCTTCTATGATGGGAAGGATAGGGAGTATTTGCTGAGTTGTGTCTTGTATAGTGATTTGGGGAATGATCACCATTAGTGGAGTGACAGCTAATTCTCTGGTTTGAGGTAAGTTGGTTCTGTTGGTATTAATTGTTGGATGAGATACAACGTATACTCCAGGGTTCCATATGTTAGCAGTAAGCGTATCTCGATATTCATAACCATTGCCTGTTCTTGATAGTTTATTCTTATCTATCGATTTCGTTTTTTCTATCACAGGTTTCCAGTCTATATCAGATTCTTCTTCTGCGCCATCTACGGCACTACTCAGACCTACGTATGCTTTTAGTGTATCGAATACTGTATAATCAATTCCTGTAATACCATTTATATCAGATAGCTTAAGGCTGTAATACAACTCTACCGGTTCTCCTATTTCTATAGTATCTTTAGACCATTGCAGGGAGCTTATGATCTGCGCTGTGGTCTGTAAAGCGCTAGAAAGTAATATGACTATGATGATGTATCTCAAGCGGACCTCTTTTTAAAAAATTGTAAAAGCAACTTCACGTAATCATCTTGTGTGCTGATACTCAGATGATCAGATCGATATCTATTAAATGTGTCATTGTAATAGTCGTATTTATTAGAGAACCAGTCACTCATCTTCTGACGTACAGAGCGAGAGCTTGTATCTATGATAATATCTTGTCCTGTCTCAGCATCGACCGCTTCTATGAGTCCAATATTCGGCATTTCTTTTTCCATCTTATCATAGATGTGCATCCCTATGATGTCATGCCTTCGAGATGCGACGGATAGTGCTGCCTCATATCCTTGTGTCATGAAATCAGATAAGACAAATACTATGGCTTTTTTCTTCTGGATATTACTAAGATATATCATTGCCGTCTCTAAGTCTGTACCTGTAGATATAGGTTCCAGAAATATTATTTCTCTGATGATTCTTAGGATGTGCTTCTTTCCTTTTTTCGGTGGAATATATTTTTCCACTTGATCGGAAAATAAGATAGCACCTACCTTGTCATTATTAGTGATCGCAGAGAATGCGATGACGGCACTGATCTCAGCGATCAGTTCACTCTTAAACTGATTAACCGATCCGAATACAGATGACCGGCTGATATCTACCATCAGCATAACAGTTAATTCTCTGTCCTCCTCGAAAACTTTGATATGTGTATCACCTGTACGTGCAGTTACATTCCAATCGATATTCCTTACATCATCCCCATAATGATAAGCTCTTACTTCTGAGAATGACATACCTCTTCCCTTAAATGCACTATGGTACTCTCCTGAGAAGATATGCTTGCTCAGACCCTTTGTCTTGATTTCTATTTTTCTGACTTTCTTAAGTATTTCTGACGGATCCATTCTTATCGATTATGGGACTTCTATCGTATTGACAACTTTCTCTATAATCTGTTCTTGAGATATATTTTCAGCTTCTGCTTCGTAGGTCAGACCGATCCTATGTCTTAGTACGTCGGCACATATATTACGTACATCATCAGGAATAACATAACCTCGTCTATTAAGAAAAGCTTGGGCCTTAGCAGCCAATGCAAGATTAATACTTGCTCTGGGGGATCCACCGTAGGATATAAGAGACTTAAGCTGTGATAGATTGTATTCCTCTGGTTGTCGAGTGGCAAACACAATATCGAGAATATAATTTTCTATTTTCTCATCCATATAGACTTGGCGGACTAGCTTTCTTGCTTTGATAATAACTTCTGGTTTCACCACAGGTCTAATGGTCTGTTCTGTCTGTCCAGTGATTGTTCTTTTGACAATCTCTCTCTCTTCTTCTCTATTTGGATAATCTATTTTGACCTTAAGCATGAATCTGTCGACTTGTGCTTCTGGCAATGGATATGTTCCCTCTTGCTCTATCGGATTCTGAGTTGCTAATACAAGAAATGGATCCTGTAGCTTAAAGGTTTCCTTGCCAATCGTCACTTGCTTCTCTTGCATAGACTCTAATAACGCCGACTGTACCTTAGCAGGTGCTCGATTGATCTCATCTGCCAATATAAAATTAGCGAATATAGGTCCCTTCCTCACGTGGAATTCGTTCTTACCAGGATTATAGATCATCGTACCTAAGATATCAGCGGGTAAGAGATCTGGCGTAAATTGTATTCTAGAGAATTGTGCATCTATGGCACCTGCCAATGTCTTAATAGACAAAGTCTTGGCTAAACCAGGGAGACCTTCTAATAGCACGTGCCCTTTAGCTAACAGACCTAACATCAGTCGCTGCACCATATAATCTTGACCGACTATGATCTTGGATATTTCTTCATTTATCTCACTGACGAATGCACTATCTATTTGTATCTGTTGATTAAGTGCTTCTATATCTATGGATGCCTGCATGTGTTCTTTTTTTACTTATTCTATTATGGTGTAAAAATATATATGTCTGCAAAAATATTCAATCTAACATTAATGTTATTTCTTATTATAAGTTTGTATAAATTTCAATACCAGAAGACACGATTTTATGAGAATATATAGCACTTTCTTTTATTTTCTTCTCTCTATGACTGTTTTGAGTGAAGGAGTATCACAAGAATTATCCTCTATTCCTGCCGAGAAACATATAGAAAACCTTAAGTCAGGTGTCTTATTAATAAAGTTGAACACGCAATCCCGAAGAATAAATGCTAGAATAAAAGCAGGAAAGATTGAAAAAGCAGAAAAACTGAGGACAGAAGTAGAGAAAGAGCATAAAGAAATAATGGCTGCATTCGAAAAACATTATGAGTTTAGCGATTACTATTTCTTTTATTCTGATGATTCAGACGCAGTATTAATGGACAAGGATTATAGCTTATTATTTACAAGTGCTGATAGGAAGAATGTCATACCTGTTGAGTTTGCTGAGAACAGTAGATATTTGCTCATGTTAGGATTACACCCAGGGTTTCCTTCTGCCGATAAGTATCATTTGCTATTGTCTCATCTTAGTGAGAAAGGCAGAAGAAAGCTACCAAGGTCCATGCCGAGATCCTTCCATACTCGGTCAAGTAAGTTATTTTGTAATAATTATGATTTTGATAAGGCTATTAGACGTATTAATGATAGACTGCAAAAAGTAGACATATATTATAGGGATATTCAAAAGTAAAAAGTTATAATCCAGAGGGATTACATTCTTTTAGGCCTGCAAGAATTACAGGAATTAGGGTATATCATCTGGAAAAGATTTGATAGGACAGAATGGTGGTGTCAACCAACAAAATGACAAAAGTCATTTTTAATGATGGAACTCCAAAATCTATGGAGTTGAAACAGCTAAGCTAAAAAATCATGACAAACTTGACAGGCATGTGGCGCCAGTATGTAGCCAAATATTTCTCCATCAAATTCAATAGCTTATAAAAAAAGCCGAACTCTCTCAAGAGCTCGACTATATAGTGTATCTTATATATAAGAAGATAATTAATGTCTGATATCTATCATGTAGTTGTCATCGTTATTATTTATCGTTTCATTAATGGTAGCTACTCTAATCATGTAATACTTACCTTCTCTGAGTACCATAAACATATCTCCCTGTTCTACTCTTAGAGATATCTCATCTCCATCAGCATTAGTATCTACGAAGCCGAGTCCATTATCCCATATAGAAGCTAACTCCTGTGTGGTGCTGACTGATTCGAATGTGAAATCTTCAGGGAGTCCGTTTTGATTAGGGAATAAGTGTCTTACTTCTGCACCGTTAGCACCAGATATTCTTCTGATCCAGTTACTCGCTACAGGACCTCCGTCTATCCCTTCGTCTTTAATTTCAGCTCTCATGTCATCACTTCCAGTATCTATCCCTTCATCTAAATCAAGGCCACCCGTACCTGCTGGACCAGCAGCATTGAATAGTACGCCATCAAGTACTGTAAGGCTACTACCTGTCTCTATTGTCAGGTCTCTTGTATATACTCCGCCAGCTTCATCAGTAATTTCTATGGTGTAAGTCTTAATACCTGCTTCAGCATGTACCACTATAAATAAATCTTTCATAAAACCATTGACATCCGACTCTTGAAGAGCTTGAGGATTAGTCATGAATGGAAGAGTACCATTACTGTCGCCTAATGATAATCGAGCTTCATTTTCTATATACACTCCATCTTGTAATACGCCAATAGTCAATAATGGAGAAGTTACATCAGATACTGTAATAGGAAGTTTAAGATTAGTACCAGGACTAACCATAGGCATTCCACTACCCTCTATGATTATGGTCGGTGGAGTCAGAACTCTCTCCGTCTTAATAGATACTGACGATGCAGCAGTATTCATAGCTTCGTCTTCTACAGAGAATGTGTAATTACTTGTACCCTCACCAGATTGGGAGACAACGTCTATTTCTTTTGTAAAATCATTCTTATCAGCATTAAAAAGTAAAATCGGATTAGCTGAAGCTGCAACACCGTCTACTGTTATTCTACTGAGATCGACCGTAGAGCCATCTTCTGTAATTCTAATGGCATTCAATGGGCTGGAACCCATGTCTGCTTGCATTTTTACACTGAATGTTGCTCCAGGCATAATAGTCGCCTCGAAATCAACAAATCCTGCTTCTGTCAATAACAGGACTGAGGGATCAGTATCGGTGTTACCACCACCAGTGCTTCCGCCGCCGATAGGATCATCTTCACATGATGTAAAGCCAATAATGGCTAAAATGCTTAGTAGGCTAAATTTTAAAATAGTCTTCATAATTATTAAGTTGTATTTAATAAAAGTGTTTTTTATAAATTTTAATTTTTGTCTTATGACAATATGATAAACGAAAATCGAAAACTGATTATCACTAAAGAAGTGTTAAATCAATTCTATTTTTGTAATAATTGGATTAAGAGATCGGTAGATCGTATCTAATTAGTGGTCTAATGGTAGGGACTACAGCATAAAACTATAGAGCACTATCAATAATATCCTATTGGAATAATAATTGGTTATAAGAAAAAGACTCCTCCATCGTGAGAAAGAAGAGTCTTATATTATATGATTAAGATCTCTTTTTGAGAGAACTACTATTAATATCTGTAGTATTCTGGCTTGTAAGGACCTTCCTTAGCGACACTGATGTAATCAGCTTGCTCTTGAGTTAATTCCTCTAATACAACACCTATCTTAGATAAGTGTAATCTTGCTACTTTCTCATCTAAGTGCTTAGGTAACATGTAGACTTTATTCTCATACTTATCACTATTATTCCATAACTCTAACTGAGCAAGAACCTGATTAGTAAATGAGTTAGACATTACAAATGATGGGTGACCAGTAGCACAACCTAAGTTCACAAGTCTTCCTTCAGCAAGGACGATAATTTCTTTTCCGTCAATATCGTAGAGATCAACCTGAGGCTTAATTTCTACTTTAGTATTGCCATAGGTACCATTTAACCATGCCATATCGATCTCGTTATCAAAGTGTCCGATATTACATACAATCGTCTTGTCTTCCATCAATCTGAAATGGTCCTCAGCGATGATATTAAAGTTACCAGTTGCAGTAACTACAATATTAGCTTCTTTGATAGCGTCTTTCATTTTCTTTACTTCGAAGCCGTCCATCGCTGCTTGCAATGCACATATAGGATCTATTTCTGTGATGATGACTCTGCATCCTGCTCCTTTTAGAGAAGCTGCAGAACCTTTTCCTACATCACCATAACCAGCTACTACTGCTACTTTTCCAGCCATCATAATGTCTGTTGCTCTTCTAATCGCATCGACACAAGATTCTTTACATCCGTACTTATTATCAAATTTTGACTTAGTTACTGAGTCATTAATATTAATAGCAGGGATTGGCAATGTGCCGTTTTCCATTCTCTCGTATAATCTATGCACTCCTGTAGTGGTCTCTTCACTTAGACCTTTGATATTTTCTACAAGCTCAGGAAACTTATCTAATACCATATTAGTCAAATCACCTCCATCATCAAGTATCATGTTAAGAGGCTTACCATTTTTGAATGAAGATATTGTCTGCTCGATACACCATTCGAATTCTTCTTCATTCATCCCTTTCCATGCAAAAACAGGAACTCCTGTTGCCGCAATTGCTGCTGCCGCGTGATCCTGAGTAGAAAATATATTACAAGAAGACCAAGTTACATCAGCTCCAAGATCTACTAATGTCTCAATAAGAACCGCAGTCTGGATAGTCATATGCAGACATCCTGCGATATTAGCTCCAGCCAAAGGATTTTGGCCTTTGTATTCTTCTCTTAAGCTCATTAAGCCTGGCATTTCAGCCTCGGCTAATTTGATTTCTTTTCTACCCCAGTCTGCGAGGGAGATGTCTTTTACTTTGTATTGTTCTTTTTGATCGGTGCTAACCATGATTACTATTTTTAATGGATGGAAAATAAAGTCTATTTTATTAAATTGACCGCAAAGGTATCAAAAATTGATCTTTTAGAATTCAAAACGACTAATTGTTGATAAAATTTGATATTAAACGCCTCTCTAATCGATTAATTGCATTGAATTACGACGATATTAATGGTAATTAGAGGCGTAATGTTCAAGCAATTTGGCGCTGAATTAGAAGTAATAAGAAATTCCATAGAATTTACTCTTTCATATATTCTATAATGACCTATATTTGCATTCTTTTAAATTTGAAATAAGACTTTTTAGGTTCCATAGCTCAGTTGGTTAGAGCATCTGACTCATAATCAGAGGGTCCAAGGTTCGAGCCCTTGTGGAACCACTTAGGAAGATAGCCCTTGTAATTGATTTTATTACAGGGGCTTCCTTTTTGATATACTTAGCTTGAGTTAGCTGCTTTTAATGGTCTAATTATGAAAAATGAAATCAGTTACATTCCCGGGATATTCCATGACTTATATGGATTTACAAAGAAGGTTAAAGATGAGTGTGGATATTATCACGCAAATTCAATTCTACATTATAGGCATATAGGTCTAAATAAGTATTTAGTTTTCAATTCCGCAGCTGGCCAATGGGATTTAAGTCTTGCTGAATATTTTGATGAATTGGAAATAGGGAAAGAAGATCCTGAATCTCTCGAGCACATACTTAGTGGTTTTAAATTCGAGTCAAGGGAACACTTAGATATCTTAGGAAAGTACTACAGATAGAATCATGTTTTCTCTCGGATACTTCAAGCTTCACATATAGATCTCAAAGCAAAGGAGACATTTGAACGTGGAAGCTTTAAAGAATCGTAGGTTGAAATGGATGATGAAGGGATTGCTCTATTCAGTTTAGACCCTTCTACGTGGAAGTATGTTTGGATTCATCTAATGGCATTAAAGTATTTGACATCAAGGCTATTAGTGTGGATGATGCTTTGGGCTGGTATTGCTTATGAATTTAGCTTAAGCGTAAATCAATTCACAGTTGTTAGAAGCGTGATGATATAAATTGACTAAAAAACTAAACTCTAAATCATTATTCGAATAGCTCTTTTTCAAAACATTCCCAGTTCTATTTTTTATATCATCAACGTCTAAAAACATAGTTTCAACTCCATTTGGATAATAGAGACATATAGTAAAATGGAAGTCATTATTAGCGGAGTGAATGCACGGTTGACCATCAATTCTCTTCCATACAAGATTTTTGCCTTGAGCTTGCAAATAGTTGAGTATATCGGAGGAGCTTATCATAAAATCATCACAAAGGTAACATTTTTTATACCTAATTCGTTCTTAATGCCTTTAAATGCTTTTCAGTTTCTTGAATCCAAACTAAGAGTTTACTATAGTCAACAGGTATTTTAGGATCAAGTTTCTTTAATTCTATTGCGTTTCTAAATGAATTACAACTTGAAAAAGCATTATCAAATTGCTCATTTAGCTTAGAATTAGGGCAACAATCGACACACTTTATCAATATGTCTTCTAAACTGCTAAGTCTTATACTTATTTTATCTCCTGTATATAATTTTTTTAATAATTGGCTGATCTCTTGGCACAAAATTAGACCATAGTGATTGTGCACTTCTAATAGTTCGTTTTTTTGAGAAAGTTCTAACTTGCTAATATATTCTTGATGAGCTTCATTTAAAGTATTTAGGTTATTCTTGTCTGTACTTAGTTTTTTCTCATTCAATAAATTAATTGATAATAACCCAGCTCCAAAAAATATTGAAATTGACTGAGTCATCTCAAAATTGAATATTAAGCTCAAAATAATTGATATCAAGAGTCCGAAAAAAGCGGACCACGTATATTTTAATGCGTAATCTTGAGAAATGGTGTTAATAAAACCCGTCATACCTCAAAGCTATAAAATAAATCATCCGTACTTGAATTTATAACATCATATAAAATTGAATCAAATATGTCAATATTACCGATTAAAAAAAACCTTGACCAGTTCAAGAAATAGATTAGTACCAGTAAGAATGCAGACCACCTCACCATAGAAGTTTTAGCCATGATATAGATTTACGTGTATCACGAATCTCATCTCGGGACACAACAAATTCCCAACTTACATAGCCCATTCATTATGGACTCTCTAAATTATCAAATGGCATTAGTATAAGGTTCTGTGGGAATTCGTCCAATTCCATTAGTACAGTTTATAAAAATCTTGAAATCACAGGCATAGGTAGAATCTAGTACTAATGGAGGGCATATTTATTTCAACACGCCTGAGGGAAAGCCGAACCTGTCTCGGAAAATTTCACTTCAGACTCACATTAAGACAGTACCTATGCCTGTAAAAAGGTTTTTTTTAAGAACTTTAAATATCAGATGCAATAATAAATATTTTCGACGCTACATAAGTCCTTCTAATTATCGGATAATGCGATTGTAAGTACCATCTGAGAATAACTCCATTGCCTTCTGTACGGTTTGATCATTTACATTGAGCAATTGGTAGTATGCATTATCACCCCAAACTTGTGCTGCAATCCAGCTTCTTATTTGGTCTATAATATTCATAGGCAAACCGAAATCTATGTCATTAGCTTCTGCAAATTTCTGTTGTCTTAGATATTCCTTAAAAGCATTAGATATTGTAAGCTTGTAGTTTCCATCTAAGCGAAAATTAGAAGGAAGAGAATAGCTATTGATTAACTGTTGTCTATGTTGATGGACGTAATGTGTAGTAAAATCATAGATGTGTCCATCAGAATTATATTTATCTAAGACTACTTTGTTCTCGGCTTTCGGTACAAAATAAATATCTGGATAAATGCCCCCAGTGCCAGCGAGAATCTTTCTTTGGCTCATTGTTTTTGTAAATACAGAATCTGGTAAATTAAGAGTCGCCATTGCTGTTCCGGACTCTATATTGATACCCAGATTATTAAACCATGCATCATCTTTAGGCCTCTGCAGAAGTCGCCCTATTGGGGTGTAGTATCTTCCGATTGTAAGCCTAAGTGTCGATCCGTCTCCCAATTTGTAAGACTGCTGTATGAGACCTTTCCCATAGGTAGGGTAACCTACTATTAGTCCACGATCCCATTCTTGGATTGCTCCTAGGAATATCTCACTAGAAGATGCAGAATAACTATCCACTAAGCATATGAGATCTCCTGATAAGTAGTGACCGTCTGATGTAGAAATGTGCCTTATCTCTTCTAAACCATGCCCCGATCTAGTATGTATGAGTTTCCCATCGCTTAGAAACTCATCAGCTAGATATAGAGACTGATCCATAACACCTCCTACATTATCTCTCAAGTCTAGAATTAACTTTTGCATGCCCTGCTTCTTAAGTGATACTATAGCATCGGTGCATTCTTGTACCGTATTCTTAGTGAAGTTCTGCAATTTTATATATCCAGTCTGACCATCTATCATGTAGTGTGACACCACACTATAGTACGGGACATATTCTTTAATTAGTGTTGTCTGATAGTGAGAATTGTTAATATCGGCATACTCTATTTTTAGTTCGATATAAGAAGTGTCATTGAGTATCTCTCTGATTTCATTTTGCGATTTATTAGATAGTGATTGTTCATTGACAGTGATGATTTGATATCCTTTTTTTAGTCCAGCTTTTTCTGCTGGTCCACCTCTATTTATATAACTTATAATCGGCTTACTATTGTCGATCATGTAGAAATTGAATCCGATACTCGGCGGTGTTACACCATTATCTCTATTTAATTGGGCTTCAGCTTCTTCTTGAGATTGGTAGGATGAGAACGGATCTAATTCTGCGACGATAGTTCTCAGAGCCAGATCAGCTAGATAAGTTTTGTCGAGAGAGTCTACGTAATTTTCTGATAGATAATAGAATGCCCAGTCCAGTTTCTGACCTTCCATTTTTCCATAATACTCCTGTGCAGAAATTGCTGTTACTGTAAATAGGAAAAAAAGAAGAAGCAAGAAATAACGTATCATAAATTTAGAATTTTGGTGAGCCGTGAATAATACCATTCACATTTTAAGATGTATATAGATGTATAAGTTCTGACTTTTAGAATTAAATGAAAGATTGATCGTAACAGTTTCTTAGAATTACTTTGAGAACTTATTGGTAATCAGCATTCGAATTCGAAAATGAAAAGTCTATTTTATTTTTATGAATTAGCAGTTGTAATAGATTGATGTATTAAGATTCTTTAAAGTAATTAATCTCAGAACAATTAGTCTTGACAAAAGTCTCTTTAGCAACACGTTGGATATCTTCTGCGCTGATTTTAATGTAATCTTCTTCTTGTCTATTGATTAAGGACACATCTCCGAGCATCTCGTAATATGCAATATTGATTGCTTTGTGTATTATACTGACCTCAGAAAAGCAAATCGAACTGATTAATCCGTTTTTGACTTTCTCTAGTTCTTCACTCGCTATTTTTACATCCTTAAGTGTCTGTAATTCGTGCCATATAAGATACTGCGCCTTTTCCACATCCTCGTCACCCATGAGCTTAGCGTCTATCATGAATAATCCAGGATCTATCGTACCAGTAATGTATGCGTCTACATGAGAGAAGACTTCTGTTTTCTTCAGTAGGTTCTGATATAACCTAGATGACCTACCACCGCTTAATATATCAGACATTATATCATATGTGCTAAAGTCAGGATGCAATCTATCAGGCATGTGGAATGCCATATATAAAGCATTAGCAGGGACAGCACCGAATATCTCCTTATGCCTGTAACTTGATTGTTTCGGTTCTGGTGACAACTTATTTGCACCTATTTTGCTAGCGGGAATGTCACCAAACCATTTTTCTATTTTATCTAATGCTTCTTTTTCTTCAAATTTTCCAGAAAGAACTAATACAGCATTGTTAGGTGTGTAATGGTTATCAAAAAAATGTCTAACATCATTCAGCTTAGCTTCTTCTATATGCTCTGGTACAAGTCCAATAGTGGGCCAGCGATAAGGATGAGAGGAATAAGCCAATTCTGATAAGTGATGCCATAGATCACCATATGGTTTATTAAGACTTGTTTCTTTGAATTCCTCCACGACAACTTTCTTCTGTATCTCTAAGGTTTTCTCATTGATATTAAGTTGCTGCATTCTATCTGACTCTAACCATAGAGCGGTTTCTAGATTCTGCGCAGGCATGATGTCATAGAAGTTAGTCAGGTCACTGTTAGTGAATGCGTTATTCTCTCCACCAGCATTCTGTATGATAGCATCAAAATCTGGGACATTTGCTGATCCACCAAACATAAGATGCTCAAATAAATGTGCAAATCCGGTCATGTCAGGATGCTCGTTCTTAGATCCGACCTTATATAACATATTGAGAGCAATTAATGGGGTGCTATTGTCTTCATGTAATATAATCGTCAAGCCATTATCTAATATGTGTCTTGTGTACTCTATCATTTTATTTCTCGTATAACGCTCCTTCCCATCTACCTCTGTGATGGTCTTGGAAAATGTTCTTTTTTAAAATTTCAAAAAAACCCTCCTTAGATAATAATTCTCCACCCATGCTCGACAGATGAGAAGTCTCTTGCTGACAGTCTATTAACCAAAATCCCATCTCTTCTAAGTATTTACATAGATGAATTAATGCATACTTAGAGGCATTACTTACTTCTGTAAACATAGATTCGCCATAAAAAATTCTTCCCAAGGCTATACCATATAAGCCACCTACTAACTTGCCTTGTTCCCATACTTCTATAGAATGAGCGATGCCTCTATGATGTAGCTCTGAGAATGTTGTCATGATGCGATCAGTTATCCATGTACCAGCTTGTCCATTTCTATCATTAACTCTACATTTCTCTATCACTCTTTCAAATGCAGTATCTGCGGTCACTGAAAAGATAGGATTTTTGAAATAACGCTTCATACTTTTGCTGATCTTGACCTTATGTGGATATAATACTAATCGAGGATAAGTATACCACCAACAGATGGGATCATCAGGATTATTCCATGGAAATATACCGAACTGGTAAGCAAGAATCACCTGCTCAGGTGTAAGATCATCAGAAAATGCTAATAGACCTTCTGATTCTGATAAGAAAGGATGAGGAAAATATTCTACCTCTGGCGGTAGATAGTAAGCCACTTAGTCTTCTACAGTAACTTCTATAACAGCAGATAGACCTCTTTCTACAAGTGCTTCCTTCATAGGCTTGAGATTTTCTACATCACCAGTTTTGACGATTGCCTTACCCTTGTAGTGTACGATAAGTGAAAGCTGCTCCGATTGTTCAAATGTGTGATTACATACTTCCATAAAGCACTGAATAACCCAATCAAAAGTATTAAAGTCATCATTATACACTAATAACTGCGCTTTATTAAGCCCCACAGTCGTCGTTTGCTCTTCTATAAGGACGTCATTCAGTTCGTTCGTAAGTAATACATTTAAATCTTTTGCCATTGCTGTCTTTGTTAAAGGTGTTAGTTTAAGATAGAAAGCGCATCTTCCAATGCGCTAAAGTTGGGTAAATTTCCTGCATTTTCCAACACTTCTATATGTTGAATTTTTCCTTTTTTATCTACAAGGAAAGCGGCACGTTTCGAAACACCTTTCAGTCCCATGACGAATTCATCGTATATGGCACCATAATTAGTGCTGACTTCCTTATTAAAATCAGATAATAGTGGAAAAGTAAGATTATTTTCTTCTTTGAATTTCTTCAAGGTAAATGGGGAATCTACCGAAATTGCGAGAATTTGAGCATCTAAGCTGCTATACTTAGCTAAGTTATCTCTCATGTGACATAACTCAGTAGTGCATACTCCTGTAAATGCTAAAGGGAAAAAAAGTACCACAACATTTTTACTGTTGTAATCTGAAATACTGACATCTTCACCTTCAGTATTTTTTAATGTAAAAGAAGGCGCTATATCTCCGTTATTTAAACTCATATAAATTCTCGTAATTAAAGGTGATATAAAAATAGAATATTCTATGGAAAAATGTAAGTCCCAAATGCAAAACCCGTCTAATATTCACTTAATGACTATCATTTGCCATATTTTCAGCCTGTGAATAATAAGTTATTATCATATACACAGCTACACATAGCTGTTATACTGTATGGTCTCACCGCCATATTAGGTGATCTGATAAGTATATCCGCAGTAAGTCTGGTGTGGTGGAGAGTCATGATAACCAGTTTTAGTCTTTTAGTATTTGTAGGATTTGGCAGGCACATTTTGAGATTACATAAGAAGCAAATACTAATATATATAGGAATAGGCGTCCTCGTGGGACTACATTGGATCTGCTTCTATGGATCAGTAAAACTTGCAAATGCTTCTATAGCATTAATTACTATGGCAACAACTTCATTTTTTACATCTATAATAGAACCCATGGTCACAGGTTCTCCATTTAATAAGGTGGAACTCATTTTAGGTCTGCTTATAATTCCGGCTATGATATTAGTGGCTAATAATATCGACTGGTCCATGATGACTGGGTTTTTTATAGGATTATTGTCTGCATTATTGGCATCATTATTTGCAAGTTTTAATAAGAAATATGTCGATAATGCTTCTCCATATGTTATTAGTTTTTTGGAGATGTTTGGCGCATTTCTTTTTATCAGTTTGATTATCCCATTTGTAATCCGAAATCAAGTCAGTTTTATGCCGATCGGCAGCGATTGGTTGTATCTTATTATTCTATCCTTATTCTGTACCACATTAGCATTTGTGATTACAATGATGGCACTTAAGCACGTCTCTGCTTTTGATTCTAATCTAGTCATTAACTTAGAGCCAGTATATGGTATTATATTAGCTATACTAATTCTTAAGGAACATGAGCAGTTGTCCTTATCATTTTACATAGGTGTTATATTAATATTGTGTATCGTATTCTCTCATCCTATAATTGTGAAAAAACTTAATGCGAGAAAAAAAATGGCCTGACATTACATCTATTGAGATAGAAAAATATTGTAAAACGCATACATCTGTTCCGTCAGAGCACTTGGAGAAATTAGATGCTTTGTCACAGACAAGTGCAGATCCTAAGATGATATCAGGTGCTTACTTAGGAAAGTACCTAAGTATTATTTCTAAAATGATACAACCTGAGTATATATTAGAAATAGGAACCTACACAGGTTATGGAGCATTATGCTTATCAGAGGGTCTACGGAATGGCGGATTGCTGCATACAATAGAAAAAAATCTAGTCCTTAAGGATTATGCTAAGTCCATATATGAGAATGCTGGTGTCACTGATAGAATTGTATGCCATTTCGGTGATGCTAAGGAGATTATCCCGCAGATAGACTGTCGCTTTGACCTAGTGTATATAGATGCAGCTAAGCGTCAGTACATCACCTATTTTGAGTTAGTGTATCCTAAAATGGAATCGGGAGGTATTATCATTGCTGATAATGTGCTGTGGAAAGGGAAAGTCGCTTCGGAGCACGATGATAAGTTAGGTAAGGGACTGCATAAATTTAACACCTATATCAAGCAACATCAGGGTGTAGAGAATATTATTCTACCTATAGATGATGGCGTGAACTTAATCAGGAAACGATAGCAATTGTCTCATTAGACATCATCTTATAATCCATATTCTACTATCTTAGCTTACTATGTTAAATACTATTCTGAGAATTACAATTATATCGCTTCTAATTGGGCATTATAGTTATGGTCAAGAACGAACCGTAGGCACGATCTTAATTTCTGATGATGATGTACAGAATGGTTACACACTAATATCTCCGATCACATACAATAAGACGTACTTAATTAACAATTGCGGAGAAGTCATTAATGAATGGACATCTGAATATACAGCAGGGTTGATGGCATATCTTCTGGAAGATGGAAGACTATTAAGAGGTGGTATGAGCACAGTAGAATTCGGCGCTGGAGGCGCTGGAGGTATCATTGAGTTATTCTCATGGGATGGAGAATTATTATGGTCGTACAAATATTCAGATGATCGAGTACAGCATCACCATGATATAGAGTATTTGCCTAATGGGAATATTTTAGTATTAGCCTGGGTCAAGCTTAATGAAATAGAAATAATAGACACAGGTAGAGATCCTGAGTTCATAGATACTGATAGAGGATTATGGACAGAAAGTATTGTAGAGTTAAAACCCAAAGGCTTGCACTCTGCCGAGATCGTATGGGAATGGAACGCTTTTGATCATTTGATTCAAGACAGAGATTCATTAAGCGGTAATTATGGAATTGTACAAGATCATCCAGAACTTATAGATGCTAATTATCCCTATAGATCTATATCGACTGGTGATTGGATGCATTTTAATTCAGTAGATTATGATGAGACGCTGGATCAGATAATAATGGGATCTAGAAATTTCAATGAGTTCTACATCATAGATCATAGTACAACAACTGAAGAAGCGGCATCACATTCTGGAGGAAGATATGGTAAGGGTGGAGACATCTTGTACAGATGGGGTAACCCAGAGGCATATAAGAGAGGCACAGCTGATGATATTAAGTTATTTGGACAACATGATCCTCATTTTGTAGAAGTGGATAATGAGGATAATTCTAAGATCATCGTCTTTAATAATGGAGCTGGTCGCCTTCCATTCTACTCAGCCATAGAAATTATAGAGACCGATCATAGCAATGGATTTTATAACTTAGATAGTATAGCGCCATATGGTCCAGAGGAGCCATTTACAATAATAGAAAGTAATGATGATATAGATTTCAACTCACCCAGGATATCAGGTGTACAACGATTGGCTAATGGTAATTTATTAATCTGTTCAGGTAATAAGTATCAATTGATAGAACTCACTCCTGATAATGAATTAGTATGGCTGTACGAGAACCCTGTAACGAGTTTCGGTCCTATTCCTCAGGGGGCAAGCTCTGCAGCAAGAGATTTATTTAGAGCTCATAAGTATGATGTAGAGTATCCTGCATTTATTGGTCGCGACTTGACACCAGGTGATCTTCTGGAATTACAACCGATGGATGATGCATGTGGTATTCTATCTGCGTCTGATGATCTAACTGATGATTTTGGAAAAACGATCTTATATCCTAACCCTTCTCTTGATTGGGTATATATAAATTCTGACAAGAGGTTAGATTTCAAAATTCTTAATGCAGCTGGACAATATCAGGATTCAGGTATTATTTCAGAAAGTAGGATTAATGTATCATCTTTGAATCCTGGGATTTATATTTTACAATTATTTAATGACAATCATAAGTACACAGCTAAAATTATCAAACAATGATTAGACATTTACTTTATACTTTTTTACTCTTCTTTCTGACAAGCGTCATAGCACAATCACAGAATACGGTAGGGTTAATATCTTACAATGCTAACAAGACATATGATGGATACAACCTAATCTATCCTCACAACCAACCGAATGTATACTTACTAGATAACTGTGGTGAGATCGTACATGTCTGGGAAGGAGAAGAAGATAGAAGACCTGGTAATACTGCTTATCTCATGGAAGATGGCAGACTGGTCAGAACGTCTCGTGATAAGACTTTTTCTGCAGATAGAATATGGGCCGGAGGAGGAGGTGCAAGAGTCGATATTGTAGATTGGGATAATAATATAGAATGGAGTTATACGCTTAATGATTCTCTACGCAGACTACATCATGATATAGCGATAGCTGAGCGAGAAGGGAATATGACTATTATCATGATAGCATGGGAGCTTAAGAACCTACAAGAAGTTATAGCAGCTGGAAGAGATACAAGTATATTATCTTCTGATGAATTGTGGTCAGATTATCTGATCGAGATAGATCCGGAAACTGATGAGATTGTCTGGGAGTGGCACGCTTGGGATCACTTAATACAAGACCATGATGCGAGCAAAGAAAACTTCGGCGTCGTTGCAGATAATCCAGGTAAGATAGATATCAATCTAGATGATGACGGACTTGGAGATCCAGACTGGATGCATGCTAATGCAATAGATTACAGTTCTATTAATGATAATATAATAATCAGTGTTCCCCACTTCGATGAGATATACATTATTGACCATTCTACGACGACTGCTGAGGCAGCTACATCTGTAGGTGGAACAGGGAATAGAGGAGGTGACCTAATGTTCAGGTGGGGTAAGCCAGCTAATTATGGGCAAGGTACTGAGGCTGATCAGAAATTATTCTTTCAGCATGATGCCTCATTTGTGGATGATTTCGTAGATGCATTCGATCCTAACTTTAATAAGTTGACAGTATTTAACAATAGGGTGGGAGCAGACTTTTCTACAGCTAATCTTCTCAGAGCAGACTTAGATATGTATAGTTGGGAGTATCCTTTTGTAAATGGAAAATATCTTCCAGAGGATTTTGAGCTGACTATAGAACATCCAGAAGATCCGACTGATTTATATTCCACAGGACTATCTAGTGTACAGTACTTGAGGAATGGAAACTACCTGATTACTTCTGGCAGATTTGGTTATTCATTTGAGGTAACGCCAGATAATGAGATCGTATGGGAATATGTAACACCATTGCGTGGCGGCTTTCCTGTTGCTCAGGGTGACAGCACTCTATCGGTTAATAATAATTTGACATTTAGAATGTATAGATATCCTACTGACTACAGCGCCTTTGACGGTAGAGATCTTAGTTCTAAGGGATTCATAGAAGCGATGCCTGATGTTGATTATTGCGCAGAACTGACAGATATCCAAGATCTGTATGAGACATATGGATTAGAAATATACCCTAATCCTGCCTCTGATATGATAACATTAGAATGGGAGGCAGGCAAGTTTGTGGATATAGAAATATTTGATCTTGTAGGAAGACCAATCGCTAAAGAGAGGCAATTAAGTGGAGGAAGAAAATACTTCGACACGACGACATGGAATTCAGGATTACATATTGTTAGAGTAAATGAGAAAGAAGCAGGAAGATTTTTGATAATAAATTAGCCTTAAACTAAAATATACGGGCATATTTATATTGGTGATGTAAGGATAGTACTCAGTGTTGTCTTTACACCACCATTTATTTTCACTATTATGCTTGATTCGTCTACATCGAAATCAATCGCCTAAGCCATGGTCTAACAAATTCTATATCAGAATATTTACACGTCATTCTAAAGTTATCATGGTATTATACCATCAAATTTTCCACTTCTGTATCACATTAATGCACGAACTTTAGATATAATCAAAAATTAACATTTGAATATGTGACACATGAGTCTTTGTTGCGTTATAATACTGTAGGAATTTAAGCAAATTATACCTTATACCATTTAAACATTAGAATGTCGGAAATATTATAATAGAATTAGCCAATCTCTTCGTTAAAAATACTCTTCATAGCTACCGCTATGACTGCGTTTTTTGCCTTAATCTTAACAAATTTTATTCTATAATCTTAACCGACATCTTAAAATTTAAATTGTAATAGAACTCATGAGCAAAGAGTACACCCAACTCTATAACATATTAAGATATTTTTTAATAAGTTGGTTTAGTTTTTGTATTATACGACAGATACAATTTAAGTAAGTATCTATTAGGAACAATCATGCTTTTTATTAAATAGATCAACAATTAATGAGATATCCTAATTACTTAGGCATATTACACATATTTCTCTTCATTTCTATGATGCATACTGCTGCCGGCAGTCATCTCGTAGATGATAGTAATCTCACCGTAGACTGTGGTCCGCTATCGGGCAATGTGACACTAGATTGTATCCATAAAGTTCCAGAAATTCTTCCTAGTTTCTTAGATAATGTTACCGTATTTGGTTCAGATGAGATTGCATTCGATCAGATAGGCGGATTAGTGAGTAATGCATGTAATCCTGTCATAATAACAGTAGAAGATGTGCTGACTGAGGATGCTAGTGATTGCCAAGCTGACAAGACTTTAGTGAGAACCTATACGATATCCGATCAAGTTACTCAGATAGAATGTACGACAACCTACCTTATAGAATATAAGCCTCTCCAACTATTCTCAGTACCCCCAGATCTCATTATAGATTGCGAGGAAAATGTAGATTCCATTCTTAATGCTTGGACATTAGATATAGGTGGTCTCTCATATCAAGGTTGTGCCAATATACGTTCTACCTTACCTGCTAATCCTATTGTGGCATTTGATTCAGAATGTAAAAATGATAATCCTAGTTTACCAAACCAAAGAGGTAATATTAGGCTTCAGTGGTTTTTAGAAGATGATTGTGGTGAAGCCAAGACAACAATTGCAGGATTTATAGTTGTAGATAATGCACCGCCGGAATTAGATTGTCCCAATACTAGAGAATTTGATATCGAAGATCCAGATCTTTTTGATAAGATCCGTGACCACTTAGACAACGCGACAGCTATAGAGCAATGTGGAGAAGCAAGAATATCAAATGATTTCAACAACAGTTTTGTTAATTTTGATTGTCTACCAGAGCAAGACATTTTTGTCTCGACTAGTGCAATTGATACATGTCAGAATATAAGCAACTGTATCACAATTATTAAAGTTACAAATGATGCAGTACCTGTTATCACGTGTCCACAGGATATAACAGTGGAATGTGGTGACCCTAATAATCAAGCGATATTAAATAACTGGAGAGTAGATGCCCAATCATTAGACTTTACCGGTATGGCAATATCTGTAGAATGGAATTTTGATGTATCATTGTTGACTGCACCTTTTTGTGGACAGACTACAGAGATAACATTTACAGCTGAATATTGTGGTCGTACGGCTTCATGCTTTGGTAATGTCACATTTATAGATACTCAGAAGCCTATTATTACGTGTCCTAATGATACTATATATTTTACTTCGGAGCCAGATATAGTAGGGGCAGTCACGGATTGGAGATCAGGATTTGTTGCTGTGGATCAGTGTGGCATGACAACGCCATCAGATGATTTAGACATTAATGAGGTTTTATTTTCTTGCGAACAATTAAAAGAAATATTTGTAGAATTTAGAGCTGAAGATTCGTGTCAGAATGATACTTCTTGTGTCAGAAGGATAACTATAGAAAGTGATTATAGTGCATCGATAACTTGTAGTAGCTTCTTACAATTAGAATGTGGCGCAACAAATAATCAGATGCTCATAGAAGAATGGATCACCGAATTTACTGGTACTGATGTTCTTAATAATGACTTAGACGTATCTAATGACTTAGATCTGAATGATCCAAGATTGATGACATGTAGTGGTAATATTTCTGTTAGATTTATATCTACAGATTTGTGCGGAGGAGAATTATCATGTCCTTCATTTATTATGATGGTGGACACTGAGGATCCTACCATTGGTTGTCCTCCAAGTATTACTTTCGATTCTGGCACATTAGATTTAGATACAGAAATAGGTAATTGGTTAAGTTCCCCTTCTATTTCTGATAACTGTGGTATACCTATCTTGACTGACGACTTTGACCCTTCTTCTATACAAGGGTGTGATCTTTCAGTAACTGTAGATGTACTATTTACCGTGACGGATAGCTGTGGTCTTTCTGCAGATTGTACAAGTGCTTTGACTTTAGATACTGATAGATTACCTAGTATAATTTGTGCTCCTAATCTACAAGTAGATTGTAATGATGTTAACAATCCCAATAAAATAAATACATGGTTGCTTGAGACTACTGGCCAAGACTTTAGTGGTAATGACTTAGTAGTAGATAATGATTATACAACAGGTGGATTAGACTTTGCTCAATGCTTAGATTCCATAGAAGTCAAATTCGAAATAGAAGATAATTGCCTCTATCGTGACTCATGCACAGCTATGATTATAGTCGCTGATACTATTTCACCGACTATTACTTGCCCTTCCATGCTTTCTATTAACAGTAGTCAGGATGATTATGCTGTGATCGTAGATAACTGGTTGTCACTGACAACTTCTGCAGATGATTGTATGCCTGGCGGTCATATGACGACATTTGATACCACACAGTTAGATATATGTAATGTCACAGATGAGATAGTGGTTATCTATTTAGCTACTGATGGTTGTAATAATACAAGTACTTGTGAGGCTATTATTTCTATAAATAATGAAATACCGACCATCACATGTCCCCGCAATGATCTACAATTACAATGTGGTGACTCGACTAACGAAGCCAGCATATTAGCATGGCTATCAGAGACTTCTGCTACCGACAATAATAATGCGACCCTAACTATCGATGAAGATTATGATCCTAATAATCTCTTAGGAGATTGTAATATTAATTCTATAATTACATTCAAAGCAAGTGATACTTGTGGCAAAGAAAATACATGTTCTAAGACGATCAGTCTTGTGGATAATATCGGTCCAGATATAGATTGTCCATCAGAGCTTAATCTTTCTGCAGGTGATCCAGATATTGTGACGACTGTGGAAGATTATATATCTAATATCTTAATCACAGATTGTAATAGTTATATTAGAACAGATGATCTTGATAGATCTTTATTAGACTTTATGTGTGGTGATGAATTAGTGATTCCCGTCACTATTATGGCAATAGACTCTTGTGATAATGATAGTAATTGTAGCTTTGATATTACCATTAGAAACTCTGTGGTTTCCAGTATTAATTGTGCTCAAGATACCATCATAGAATGTGGTAATCCAGACAATGATATAGATATACAGAGATGGTTAGATACATCTACAGCTTTTGATACTGAAGGCAATGGTTTTGTAGTGACTAATGATTTTTTCAGTTCTGGGTTTGACTTAGAGCAATGTGGAGAAAGTTTTACAGTCGAGTTTGTGATGATGGATAACTGTAATTCTACACTCACTTGTACATCTTCCTTAAGAGTAGAAGATACTACGATACCTGAGATTATATGTCCTAATGATACAGCGTTCGTATTCGGTACGCCAACTTTTGATGATGATATAAATACTTACCTATCTCTGGCTTCTGGTTCTGATAATTGTGGAGGTGTATCTATTACCCCAGTTTATAATTCTAATTATGTAATAGATGATTGCTTAGGATTTGTGGATGTACCTGTGACATTCACTGTGATGGATGATTGTTCTTACAGCAATAATTGCGAATCTATCTTGACAGTAAGGTCAGAAAGAGCTCCGATAATTAATTGCCCCCAAGATCTCGTATTAGAGTGTGGTGTTGCAGATAATATTGCAACGATTAATACATGGAGACTGGCGGCAGACGGATTTGATTTTGATATGACAGAATTGGATGTGACTTCACCTGGATACAATGATTCGGACTTTATGGCTTTGACCTGTGGAGATACATTATTAGTCACATTTGTTATGACTAATTCTTGTAATATAGACATCACTTGTGATGCACTTATTCTCTTAGAAGATAACACGCCGCCGCAACTTGTATGTCAGGATGATATATCTGTCAGCACCACAGATGTGGGTGCCCCTGCTGATATAGATGCATGGCTACTGACGGCGATGACAATGGATAATTGTTCCATGACGGCTTTAGAGTATGATCTTGCGATTGACTTTACCGACTTATGCAGTCTGCCTGAGCTTATAGAAGTGCCATATACTTCTACAGATGAGTGTGGACTATCGAGTAATTGCACTGCATTAATATTTATAAATAAAGACGCTCCTACGATCACTTGCCCGTCTTCTAATTTGATACTTGAGTGTGGAGACATTGGTAATAATACAGCAATCGGCACTTGGCTCGATGAAGCTACAGCAATAGATAATAACGGAATGATTGTAGATGTTACAGATGACTTTGGTAATTTGAATATGAATAATATCTGTGAGTCTACAACAGCAGTTTCGTTCTCAGTATTGGATAATTGTGGACAGACTAATGATTGCTCTGTAGATATAGTCGTAACAGATACTCAGTCACCATCGATTACATGTCCTAATGATATAGACATAGATATATTTAGCTCTGGTATTGCCACTCAAGTAGATACTTGGTTGCAGACAGTTGCAGGTGAGGATGCATGTAGCAATGTAATGATCGAAGATAACTTAGTTGTTAATGTCAATAGCCTCTCCTGTGGAGAATCCTATGATGTAACATTCACAATAGAAGATGAATGCAACAACCTGAATGATTGCATGGCTAATATTATTTTTACAAATAACCTTGTAGTATCTATTGATTGTCCAGAGCCAATTATTATTAAATGCAGCGAGGTCAATACAACGAATAATATCAGTCTTTTCTTATCGGATTATATCGTGGAATCACAAGATTCATTTGTAGTGACTACTGATTTCGATATAGATAATTTCAGTGATGGCTGTACAGAAAGCTTTTCTGAGGTGATCACATTTACCATAGTAGACAATTGTGCTAACACGGACGATTGTGAGACAAGCATCACGTTCTTACCTGATGGAGAGATTTATATCCCTAATATATTTTCGCCTAACGGTGACGGTGAAAATGATTGGTTTACTGTATACGGTAATGAGTCTATAAGTAATGTGAAAAGCCTACTGATATACAGTCGATGGGGAGATCTTGTATTCGAAGCGACTGACTTTCCGCCTAATGAGGAAGAGATGGGTTGGGATGGATTCTACAGAAGTGATTCTGGGCACGGCAATGTATATGTCTATGTGATAGAAGCAGAAGATCGTTTTGGCAATATATTCAATGAAACGGGTCCAATAACGATTGTCAAATAGGATTTTTTATATACAACATTTAACTATATTTGCCGTCAATTAAAGATGTGTAAATATGCCTCGGGATCTCTCAATAAAATCAGTACTCATCATTGGAAGCGGCCCGATTATTATTGGCCAAGCTTGCGAATTTGACTATTCGGGAACTCAAGCTTCTCGATCCTTGCGAGAAGAAGGTATAGAAGTCAGTCTAATCAACTCTAATCCTGCGACTATTATGACAGACCCGCTTACGGCTGATCATATATATCTGAAGCCACTGACGGTAGAGAGTCTCAGGGAAATCTTACAAGAAAGGAAAATAGATGCGGTATTAGCTACTATGGGCGGGCAGACGGCTCTTAACTTAGCTATAGAGGCAGGTAAGCATGGGTTGTGGAAGGAATTCGATGTGAAGCTCGTGGGTGTGGATCTCGATGCGATAGAGCTGGCAGAGAATAGAGAAGAATTCAGAAAGCATGTCATTCAATTAGGACTCAGTGTCGCTCCATCATTTATAGCTAATTCATTCTTAGAAGGAAAAGATGCTGCTCAGAAGATAGGGTTTCCACTTGTTATCAGACCTTCTTATACATTAGGTGGTACAGGTGGAGGTTTCGTTATGAAAAGTGAAGACTTCGATGAGACATTGCGCCATGGGTTAAATTCTTCTCCGACACATGAAGTTCTTGTAGAGGAAGCGGTGCTCGGATGGAAAGAATATGAGCTGGAATTACTCAGAGATAATAATGATAATGTGGTCATCATCTGTACAGTCGAGAATCTCGATCCGATGGGTATACATACTGGTGACAGTATCACGGTAGCGCCTGCGATGACCTTATCAGATACAGCTTACCAAGAGATGAGAAATCAAGCGATCAAGCTAATGAGATCACTCGGTAATTTTGCTGGAGGTTGTAACGTACAGTTTGCGATCAATCCTGAAGACGAGAAACTCATATGTATAGAGATTAACCCCCGTGTATCTAGATCATCCGCATTAGCCTCTAAGGCAACGGGTTATCCGATTGCAAAAATAGCAGCCAAGTTAGCGATAGGTTATAATCTCGACGAGCTAAAGAATCAGATAACGAAAACAACTTCTGCATACTTCGAGCCGACCTTAGATTATGTCATCGTAAAAATGCCAAGGTGGAACTTTGATAAGTTCTATGGATCAGATCATACACTTGGACTACAGATGAAGTCTGTGGGTGAAGTAATGGCAATCGGGAGAACCTTCTTAGAAGCCCTACAGAAAGCTTGTCAAAGTCAAGAGAATAATCGAGCTGGATTAGGAGCTGATAAGAAAGAGTGGATCAAGACAGATGATATCATCAAAAGATTAGAAGTCGTCAGTGATGATAGAATATATAGAGTCAAGGATGCATTAAGATTAGGTGTTCCTGTGAGTTCTGTACAGAAACTCACTAAGATAGACCCTTGGTATCTGAAGCAAATTAAGACATTGGTCAAGCTCGAAGACCAACTGATGAAGTATAATATTCCTGAAGATATCCCTAAAGAATTCATGCAGGAACTTAAGTCTGTAGGCTATTCTGATAATCAGATTGCTTGGCTCATGCGGATAGACGAAGAAGATGTCACTAAGTATAGAAAGAGTATCGGTATACGACGGACTTATAAGATGGTGGATACATGTGCTGCAGAGTTTGAAGCTCATACACCATATTTCTACTCTACATTCGATGGAGAGAATGAAAGTATCCCAAGTGATAAGAAGAAAATTATAGTACTCGGTTCTGGTCCTAATCGGATCGGGCAGGGTATTGAATTTGATTACTGTTGTGTCCATGGCGTTATGGCTATTAAGGAAGCAGGTTATGAATCTATCATGATCAATTGTAATCCTGAGACGGTATCTACAGATTTTGATATAGCGGATAAGCTATATTTCGAGCCTATATATTGGGAGCATCTGGAAGAGATATTAGAGCTAGAAAAACCAGAAGGTGTTATCGTACAGTTAGGTGGTCAGACTGCACTCAAGTTGGCAGATAAGATCGAGAAAAAAGGTTACAAAATCATAGGTAGTAGCTATAAGAGTATGGACCTTGCTGAAGATAGAGGCCGATTCTCAGATCTACTTAAGGACTTAGGTATACCATATCCTGATTACGGCGTTGCTGAAGATGTAGATAAAGCCATAGCGATCGCTAATAAAGTAACATACCCTGTACTTGTAAGGCCGTCATACGTATTAGGAGGGCAGAGAATGCGTATTGTCATTAATGACGAAGAATTGGAGAGACATGTGCTCAGCATATTCAAACATATGCCTGATAATCGGGTCTTGATAGATCAGTTTTTGGAGAGAGCTAAAGAAGCAGAAGTCGATGCGATCTATGATGGAGAAGACTTGCTTATCATGGGAATCATGGAGCATATAGAACCTGCAGGTATCCACTCAGGTGATAGTTCTGCGATGTTACCGACATACTCATTGTCAAAAGAAGTGATCGAGACAATGAAGAAGTATACACATCAGTTAGCGGAGGCATTAGAAATCAGAGGATTAATCAATATACAATTCGCAATCAAAGATGATCACGTCTATGTCATAGAAGCCAATCCAAGGGCTTCACGTACAACACCGTTCATCGCGAAAGCATACCAGGTTCCGTTCTTAAAAATTGCAACCCATGTCATGATGGGTACTAAGAAGATCAAAGACTTTGAGTATGAAAAGAATTTAGAAGGTTATGCTATTAAGGTACCCGTATTCTCTTTCAATAAGTTTCCGAATGTGGATAAGCAATTAGGTCCTGAGATGAAATCTACCGGAGAAGCGATTCGGTTTATCAAAGATCTCGACGATCCATTCTTTAGGAAATTAGACAGTGAGCGTAGTATGTATCTCAGTCGTTAGGAAGATGGGTGAGTGATATTATAGCTCCAGCTGTCTTGTTATAGAATTCTTTTTCATCTTAAGCGAAGAGAAAGATCTCTTAATGACATATGGAATTGTGTATAGGTACGTCTCACACTTTATTCTCTTCTATCCTTTCTTTGAATCTTTCTATCTGTCTTCTATGTCTTAGGATATGAACTATGGCGTGTTCGAATAATTGTTCTACATCATATTTCTGTCCCCATTTCACATTTATCTTTTTATTTGGATCATACTCTTCAAGCTGTATTCTAGGATGATCCTCGAATAATTTCTCATTGAACTTAAACATGTCATCCAACGCTGAGCTATAATCACCAACTGAACTCAGTAATTCTTTGTCCTTATAATCCAATTCTTCGCCCAACCACTTTCTGATTGCAATTACATAGTTATATCCAGCTCCAACTGTATGAGTCAAAATCGTTTGGATAGATTTGCAATCTTCATCTTTAGTTTCGTTGTCTACTATTAGAATTAAGTCAGTATTTGTCACGTCTCGTATTACCAATATGAGTTCCTTTACTGCTTTCTCATATTCATCTAATAAGGCTCCTATTGCTCCATTATTTCTATTCATAGTATCTTCTCTAATTTAAATCATCCGTTAAGCGTAGTCTGCAGAAGAGCTTTTGTGTTTAGCTAACTACGTTTGATATTTCATCAAGATTCTGTCTTGGTTACCTGGCAAAAAAATCCTGCTAATCGACAAATCCTCAAATCCTGATTCTGCCCTAACCAGCTCCTTTTGATCGACCTCCTCCTCATAATTATCCTTCATAAAATTACTATTAAAAATAGCGCAGTGTTTACATTATGTTAATAGTAAAGGACACCAATCACTCTAACCTGATGGTCTCGGTCTCTGACCTCGAACCGGTGCACTCATTATTTTATAATGAAAAGTATTCTTCATAGTTAAGCTTACCAGATAATAATCTGAAGATCACTCGACTCATTCTTCGCTCGCGATGAAAAAAAAGGTCTGTTAAACGTAGTCAACAGAAGCGCTTTGTATTTAGCGAACTACGTTTGATATTTCATCAAGATTCTGTCTTGGGAACCACTGATGGTCGCGGTCTCTGACCACGATCCTATGCACTCATCATGTAAGCTTCTCATTTCATAAAGGAAAAAAGTGTTCATAATGTCTAAGCTTACAAGATTATAAGCTGAAGATCAATCGACTCATTCTTCGCTCGCGATGAAAAAAAAAGGTCCGTTAAGCGTAGTCTGCAGAAGCGCTTTGTGTTTAGCGAACTACGTTTGATATTACTTCAAGATTCTGTCTTGGAAACCGGGTAAAAAAAAAACCTGCAATCGACAAATCCTCAAAGTACTGATTCTGCCCTAATCTCCGAGATGTTTTTTTATAAAAGATGTTCAGCACACAGATCTAATAGGTTTCTAAAACCTCTCAGATCTTGACATGCTCTATGCCCTGATGGTCGCGGTTCCGCCAGAGGACGGATAGACTTGACCTCGATCCTATACATTCATGATGTATGCATCTCATTTTATAAAGGAAAAAAGGCTTCTTAATATCTAAGTTAGCCAGATAATAATCTGAAGATCACTCGACTCATTCTTCGCTCGCGATGAAAAAAAAGGTCCGTTAAGCGTAGTCTGCAGAAGCGCTTTGTGTTTAGCGAACTACGTTTGATATTACTTCAAGATTCTGTCTTGGGAACCGGGTAAAAAAAAACCTGCAATCGACAAATCCTCAAAGTACTGATTCTGCCCTAATCTCCGAGATGTTTTTTTATAAAAGATGTTCAGCACACAGATCTAATAGGTTTCTAAAACCTGTCAGATCTTGCCATGCTCACACCACTGATGGTTGCGATCTCCGACCTCGAACCTATACACTCATCATTTATGCTTGTCATATTATAAAGGAAAAAAGTCTTATTAATATCTAAGTTAGCCAGATAACAACCCGAAGATCACTCAACTCATTCTTCGCTCGCGATGAAAAAAATCTCTACTTCCGTTAGCGTAGTTTTCAGAAGCGCTTTTGTGTTACGCGAGCTACGTTTGATATTTCATCAAGATTCTGTCTTGGGTATCTGGCGAAAAAAATCATGCTAATCGACAAATCCTCAAAATCCTGATTCCGCCCTAATCACTCCACCTTAACAACCTGAGCAGTAAAAACCAACCTCTCCCTATTACCCTCAGGCAAAAACTCCACACTATAACTCCCAGCAACCAATCCCGACATATCAATCTGAATCAACCCTCTACAATCCAGGTCTCGACATTTATCGTCGGACACCTTCTGCCCCATCATATCAAAAACAAAAAGCTTACCTTTAATACCTTCTGGCAATTCCACTGTAAGCACATCCTTAACAGGATTAGGATACACGGTCATATCACGCCGATAGTAGATATTCTCTCCAAAGATACTCGTAATCGTAGGATCACACTTATCCTCCTCATCTACTCGCCATCTAGGAAAATTAGGATAGCTTCCAGTAGATGATGGTTGTGGTAATCGTAAGCCTCTCTCTACAAAGTTGCAAGCCAGTCCTTTCTCATCAGGCTTATGTATGACATGCATGATATTAGAACCATCCCCAGGTCGGATATAGATCTTACAATCAGGTGCTAAGGCACTCACAAAAAAAGTAGTAGAAAATGGATCCTGCACGCCATCGTAGGTATCTATGAGAATCGTACCATCTTCCAGATCATCTTCCCATAAGTCTACCTGATATAGAGAATCTGTAGCAGATAGATAGACGAATCGAGAGTTAGGGCTGAACTCTACACTTGCAAACTTTAGAGATTCAGATTGGCCAAGTGATAAACTTTTAAAATTTGAAAATTGCCCCGTAGATCTATCAAAATCATAAATCCATAGACCATGATACAATGTGAAGAAAGCATACTTAGTGCCATCAGGTGAAAACTTAGCATCCCCAGCTGCAGAAGTATTTTCAAAAAAATTAGTATCCCCAAGAATTGTGGAGTCTATTAACTCAAACCCATCAGAAGATAGTAAATAAGAATAGAAAATATTGTCAACATCTTTAGGTTGGACAATCCACCAATCTTCCTGGTTGCTATGGCCGATTACTGTCAGATATGACCATAGATAACCTATAGACCCGAAATGTATATTCTTTTCTGTTACGTTTCCAAGTCCACCATCTAAGCTCATATCTACGTAGGTGTAATTCATATGTTTTACAAAAATACTGGGATCGTTACCTGGCACGAACTCTTCAGGTTTATGAATGATATAATAACCCAAGTCATAACTTGGATCTGGTAATATTGTAATGTCTTGTCTTCCAGGATATCCATTTCTGCAATCACCTCTCCATATGATGTCAAAAAAATTACCAGAATTTATGCTATCACCATTGGGCATTATCTGATGATCACGATTAGCAACAGCACAGCCATTTGTATAGAACAATAAGTTGCCATCCTTATCACATATGGAAGCATTATTTCTGTCAAAACTTAATCCTTGATCTGCACCTTCTGGCTCAAAAGGCTTCTCATTGAAATCAAAGCGTATACCTTGTATACCTTCCTGCTGGAGATTCTGATCATTCCCAAACATCCAAACATAATCTTGCTTATTTTGGCTGTAAGCGTTGGATAAAACTATACTAAAAAATAAAAATGTACAGATAATATATTTCACATTCGATTATTAAAAAGCAGAGAAAGATGGTGCCTTCTCTGCTTTATTGACAATTTATATCTTTATAAATTTAACTAATTCTGATGTCTCTACATCTTTTATAAAGTAGAGACCGCTCTTATATTGACTTATGTCGTAGTCAAAGCTATGGCCAGAGAAACTATCCAATGCACTCATCATGTAAGCTTGTCATTTTATAAAGATTGATAGAAAGTCCTCTTCATATCTAAGCGTACCAGATAATAAGCTAAAGATCACTCGACTCATTCTTCGCTCGCGATGAAAAAAAAGGTCCGTTAAGCGTAGTCTGCAGAAGCGCTTTTGTGTTTAGCGAACTATGTTTTATATTTCATCAAGATTCTGTCTTGGATCCTAACGAAAAAAATCCTGCTAATCGAAAAATCCTGAAAATCCTGATTATGCCCCGATGGTCGCGGTCTCTGACCTCGATCCCATGCACTCATCATGTTAGCCTATCATTTTATAAAGAAAAGCCCTCTTCATATCTAAGCTTACCAGATAGTTATCTGAAGATCACTCGACTCATTCTTCGCTCGCGATGAAAAAAAAGTCCGTTAAGCGTAGTTTGCAGAAGAGCTTTTGTGTTTAGCGAACTACGTTTGATATTTCATCAAGATTCTGTCTTGAGTACCTGGCGTAAAAGAATCCTGCTAATCTACAAATCCTCAAAATCCTGATTCTGCCCTAATTAAGCTCCTTCTGTTCCACCTCATCCTCATAATTATCCTTCACAAAATTACACCACTTACAATCCTCGTCTTTGCAAGTCTTATCGAACTGGTAAGTCTTGATATTCTCCATTGTCTCAGTAATCTGTTTGCCGACTTGATCGATTTCGTCTGGTTGTACAGCGTATTTTGCATTGGTGAAGTTACCAGTTTTCTTATCGGGCTCTATGAAGTCTACTTCTCCTGTGACCATGTTCCAGTTTTCTTTTCTGTCGCTATCGAGTAAGATTTTGTAGAAAACAATCTGACGCCAATAGTCTCCGCCGTTAGGATCTTTTTCTGATGGCGCTTTTAATTTAGGTCTGGTTCTGCTGTTGCTTGGATTACCAGTTTTATAATCTACGACATGGACATAATCTTTATAGATCTCGACCTTATCTATGAATCCTTTGATAGGAATGCCCTGGTATTCTGCATTATCTAATTTTGCTTCTACGGCAAATTTCTGTCCCTGCGACCATTCCTTAATCTTATGAGCATGTAGTGCTTCCAGAGTCATCAGCCCATGTGTGGTAAAGCTCTCATATTCCTTATCCGTAAAGTTAGACCGGAAAGCTTTCATGTTCTCTCGGAAGTGGAATAGTAAGTTGTCGAGCGAGAAGTCACCTGTCTTATTGATATGTAAGAAGTAATGATGCAATGCACCATGCATGGCTGTTCCAAATCCTGAGTGAGCATTCCTAGCATGAGGGACCTTGAGGATCGCTTCGAAGTAGAAACTGATTGGGCACTTCAGATACTTATTAAGGTGGGTGACGGATAAGGCATAGGATTCTAACCACTTTTCTATGAGATCTTTTTCTATAAGAGGGATGACTCTATTTTCTTTCTTAAGTAATCGATAGTAGAACTCTGCAATTGTTTCTTCTTCTATCTCAGGTGATTCTATCTGGATATCGTAAGCAGCTATCATCTCATCTATAAACTGTGATCCACCTAACTCTTTGCCTTCTTCATTGTGTCGAGAGTGAGTAATGATGAGATCCTTTTCTGCTCTTGTCATGGCGACATAGAATAATCTTCTTTCGTCTTCTATATTCGTCTCGCTATCGGCATTGACGGTATCAGGATATTTGTATTGCCCTTTTCCATTGCGAGGCTTATCCCATATATCTTTGATGCCACCTATGATATATACTTTTTCGTATTCGAGTCCCTTAGCAGAGTGTGCTGTAAGAAAGTGTACGCCATCAGCAGAAGAGATTATTTTATTGACAGGTAGAGAAATTCTATTCTCTTTCATTTTATCAAACATGGATAGCAACTCTCCGATATTGATGTCTGACTGTTTAGTAGATTCCTTCTTGATGAAATCAAAAAATGTACTAATGATTTGTAGAAGCCATGACTTATCATTTTGAGTCATGATATATTCCAGTATGCCACCTTCATTCAGGATATTCTGGAAGAGTTGTTGCAGAGTGACTTCTGGGATGTCTTTGATCCATTTATTGAGTTGTGATGCAGCACTGAGGATGGCGTCTGGATCTTTAAGATTGAGCTCCTGTAGTACATCAGCATCTGATATGATGTCTCGCCATTTCTTAGCTTCCTTCGGTTTTTCTCCATCAGATTGTGATCTTGATTTCTGGAAGTACATCGACAACTTACCGATATCTACTGAGTCTATACCAAAATAATTATAATGTAGTAACTCGAATATTCTACCTTCTCCTAAGCCATAGAGCTTATATTCTTCATGTAAGTAGGCGAGGATATTGGTTATGTTTTTTATAAATGGTAATTCGAGGATATTGACTCTTCGTTTGATATTGATTGGGACATTTTTTTTCTCTAGTACATTGACAAGATCATCCACTTGAGAATGCTTACGGTAGATAACTGCTACTTTGTTAAATGCTGACTTGTCTGATAGATAAGTTTGTTCTAATTGCTGAGCGATATAAGCATACTCTGCTGATATTTTGTCAAAGGCTAAGATCCTCGGCTTGACAGTATTTTTTGCTAATGGTCCTGAGGCGATGAGTTCTTTTGATAGATTTTTGATTTGATTGACGATTCTTTCTTGGTTGTATTCTATGAGACTTTTGGACATGTCCAGGATCAGCTGATTAGAACGGTAGTTGTTTTCTAATACTATGGTCTCTGGTTCATATCTTTTTTGGAAATCTATGATGTTGCCTAAGTTGGCACCTTGGAACTTGTAGATAGCCTGGTCATCATCACCTACGACAAATACGTTAGGTTTATCCCAGTATGAAATTAGAAAATTGAGAATATCATTTTGTGCTCCATTGGTATCTTGATATTCATCTACTAAGAAGTACTGGTATCGCTCCTGATACCTGAGGAGGAGCTCTTCATTGTCTTCGAATGCTCTGATGACCCAAAGTATCATATCAGCGTAATCATACCGTTCCTTTTTCTGCATCAGATTCACAAAGTTATCATACTGATCTACAGCTGACTTTAGTATTTCAAATTTCTGTACTTCTTTATTATATTTATTTTCATTGAAGTCTCCTTTCTGATATACCTTTCCTGACTTATCGGTGTATTTTCTTTTATAGATATATTCTTCTTTCTCTTTTAGATCTTCTAAGTAGGTCTTGATAATTTCTTGCATTTCCGCAGGAGTAATATTCTCTTTTTTCATCAATAGAAAAAGATTTCTCAACCGTCCAGACTCATAATATCTATCTGCCTTAAATCGCTTAAGCGGACTGTCATTATCGAGATTATCTATCAGCTCTTGCATGACATCTACGATCTCCAGATCTGATATCGACTCCAGTGATCTATAGCCACCGAAGTATTCCATATTTTCTTGGATCACCTGATTGCAGAAACTGTGATAGGTGTAGATATGTATTTGATGTGCTTCAGGTCCGATGATCTTAACTAATCGCTTACGCATAGCGATCGTAGCGGAGTCTGTATAAGTCAGACATAGTATGTTATGCGGCGATACATCCTGCTCGATAAGTATCTTACCGATACGAGTCGCAAGTATCTGCGTCTTTCCAGTCCCTGGTCCAGCATTGACAAGTACGGGACCCTCTATATGATCTACCGCTTGCTTTTGCTTTGCATTGAGAGATGTGTACGCTGCCTTATAATTTTCTGTATATCTGGTTCTACGATTCATATTTGTATGCTATGAGTGATTCGTTCTAATGATAGATTAGGAATTACCATGTGCTAATCCACTTATGATTAATATAATGCTAATGTAATCTATCTCGTGTAGTGTATGTGCATGATTCTACTTAAATGAAATAGACTACCGACCTCCACAATCTTTATATTCTATACACAGCTATCTAAGTGATATATTCCACATTATCATTAATCTCTTCTTGTTAAAAAATGTTTAATCTAATACTCCCTTGTTTACTTTACCTCATAAGCTAAGGTCTTACTATCAAGCATAAGAACTGAAGTCACAGCTATTATCTAACAATTTAAAATAATACGCTATGAAAATGTCCAAGACATTGTTATTTACTAATCCAGGTGGTATAAGCAATCACCATAGATTTCGAAATATTCTTACTTCATCTAAATTAAGTCTTATGAAAAAGAAATTAATTACTCTTGCATTTTTGACCATTGGCATAGTAGGCCTGTTGTCAGCTCAGAGGTCTGGTAATTATTATACTGATAACTCTAATTACAGATATCAATATAGGTACAACAATTCGTATAACGATTATTATGGAAATTATAGAAGACCTAATGATCGTAGGCGGGGTAGCTATAGTAACAAAAGAATGTCATCGAAGGACAGAAAAAGACTCTCAAAGTTACAGCGCAAGTATAGGCGTACGGAGAGAAATGCATGGGAAAATGGTAGATTAAGCAGGAGTGAGATCAGAAGGCTAGATGAGATACAAAGAGATATCGATCGGATCTATAGAAAATATGAGAGGAATCGAAACAATAGGAATAGAGATGAAAGAAGAGGTAGAAGAAGTTGTCCTTGAGTATTAGTTTGAAAGTTAGTTTTTTATAAGTGAGAATAGAGCTGCTGAGAGAAATCTCAGTGGTTTTTTTATAAGAAAGTATATATAAATAAAATATCACGTCATTGGTATAAAGGTACTTTATGACTATTAGATTGGTTCCGAAGATTTCCAGCTTTATTTTCCTAAGAAAATAATTCCCACTGATCTAATATGAGATAACTATATTAAAAACTTCCCCTTCTCATAGATCAGTTTACCATCTGCATATATCTCACCAGATTCTGTCATATCAGTAATCATATCCCAATGTATGGTAGACTGATTCTTTCCGCCTGTCTGCTTATAGGACTGACCAATTGCCATGTGTATTGTTCCACCGATTTTCTCATCGAATAGGATATTACGTGTCGCTTGTTGTATATTGTAATTGGTTCCAATGGCGACTTCACCGAAATAATTAGCACCAGGAATGCTGAATACATCATCTAATATATCTTGTCCTTGCTCTGCTTCCCACTTTATGACCTCGCCGTCTACTACCCATAGTGTTATGCCTTGTATATCGTTACCCATGTAGACAGATGGAAAAGTAAAATGTATTTCCCCATTAACGGATTCCTCTACTGGTCCTGAGAAGACTTCTCCCGAAGGCATATTAGTTTGACCATCAGAGTTGATCCATGTTCTACCAGCGACAGAAAACTCTATATCAGTATGATCTGCCTTGTATCTAACGGTGTCTACCTTGTCAAGGTATTCTTTGATATGTTGTTGTTGTGCTCTTACCTTCAGCCATTCTCCTTGTGGGTCATCAGCGTAGAGATGGCAAGCATTAAAGACAAACTTCTGATATTCCTCCAAAGACATATTGGCTGCTTGAGCAGAAGCTTGTGTCGGGTATTGGCATAGCGATCTTTTCAGTGAGCCTGGTGCAGATCTATCAGCTGTTCTCTCGAAGTAGATATCATTAAGAAAAGCCATAGATTCAGATCTTTTCATTCTCGCTTCAGATGGAACATTTCTCGTTTCGTTCAGATTATAAGGTGCTCTGATATTCAGATAAGCGTCAAAATTCTTAATCGCTTCAGCATACAGGATCGAAGGTTGTGAGAGAAGATAATCATCCGCTGTCTCCAGAAATATTCTCTGCTGCTCTCTGAAGCTAAAGTCCGTCTGTACGAATACACCCATCGATGTCGCTTCTCTATAGATCTCTCGGACCAGTGGCTCAGCAAGAAGAGTCGTAGAAATAAATAATTTTTCTTTGGCCTTAAGCTCAAGACAATAATGTACAAGTAGCTTAGCGTATTTAGTCATCATGTTTTCCATATGATCAAAAATTGTATAAGTTATAAGGTGTACTTACGATAGATAAAATTAAGCATTCGCTCAGTTATAATATTTATCTACGTTATAGACGTTCCATGATACTAATTTAAGGAAGTCTCAGCATTTCTATCATTTAGCTATTGACCTTTGCAGACTTTACGATGCAGTCGAGTTGCATCATATAGTTACGCTTCTTATGTCCTGGTGCTAATACGAATGCATCGATATAGATCAGTTCTTTCTTGTCTTCCAGTACAACTACATATGTTGCGAATGGACCTCCGGTAAATTCTTTGGTCATTTCCCATATCCCTCTAAGTTCTTTTGTGTAGCTGCCGTCTATTTCATGTACATACTCGTAGACAGGCAGATCTTCTTCATTGACGATCATGACATTATTCTCTATATCAGAGGTGACATAATTCTGACCGAAATCATTACGCCATGAGATGATACTATCCTTTGATACTTGATTAGGATTGTCATAGCGATATTTTTTAAATACAAGATGCATGTCGGCTTCGTTGGTTCTTCTTACGAGCCATAGGACATTATTAAGTGAGTCTCGTCTAGCGGTTGTGTATTCTACAGGAATATCAATGTCAAGAGAGTAATTTTCTCTCACCATTCTGCTGAGTCCTTTATTGGATTTTATACCGAAGGACATCGCCTTTAGTTTAGGCTGATCGTGCTCATTGATACGTCGTGCAATTGCGGGGTATGATTTTTTAATGGCTTGTATGAGTACTTCTTCATTAGCTCCACCCATGTATGCGAGGAATTGTCCCTTAGCCCATTTGTCTTTGCCTAGAGAAGTGAATGGCTTACTTGTGTTCATGGCGGAATTAAACTTTTCGCTACCCATATCTTTCTTGACCATCTGAGTTGTCGAAGATTCTGCATCAGATAGATCTGCTAATATGATATAGGTTCTCAGTTCCTTTCTTGTCGGACCACTTACTAACTGATTAGGTGTATAGAACTTTATATCAAAAATGGATTCTGGCGCAGGTAAGATAGGGTAGGCTGACTCGAAGTAGAATCGGAATGTATCTCCGACGGCACCTTTCCATAATTCCTCATCAGCTACCACGACAACTTGATTAAGCTTACCCAATGCTGGATTCTTGGAGTCTAATTGTTGCTTGATCTCGTTATTACAAGCCAGCAAGAATAGTAATGGAAGTAGGATATATAGCAGTCTCATCATTGTAACTTAAAAATAGATATAATCTGACTTATTTTAAGGATGTATATGTGAGTTCTTTTGGTGGATGAAATCTGATATTAAGTTTCTGAATTTGATATTTATTCAGTATACATAGGGATGTTAAGAAGTAATCCAATCTGCTTATACTCAGTTTATTACAATGTTATAAATTACATCATTACTCAGTAATTGGATAAATACAGCCTATAAGGGGGTACGTGCCTATCAGATTTGTCATGATTTTTGTTCAGCTACCCCACCTCCAAAGGTTTTTGGAGTTCCATCATTACAAAATGACTTTGGTCATTTTGTTGGTTAGCACCACCACTCTGTCCTGCCAAATCTCCTCAGACTTTATATCCTAATCCCTACAATTCTTGCAGGGCTAAGCATCATGTAATCCCTCTGGGATTAAAACTTCTTACTTCTGAATATCCCTACATAAACGTACTGCTTTGAAGGAGTTACATGATCCCTCTTACAATTGGATACTTTGCTGAAGCTGATAAACATTGTTTTGAATATCTCATAAATAGCAAATGCCCAGTGATAAAACCGGGCATTCATATATTCTTGAATCAATTGTTGGTAAATTACATTAAACCGGCGATGATCTTATCTTCTGTAATGCCTTCCGCTTCCGCTTTATAATTTCTCACAATTCTATGTCTTAGTACATACTTAGCGATGGCTTGTACATCTTCGATATCTGGAGAATACTTACCATGTATCGCAGCATAGGTCTTAGCACCGAGGACTAGATATTGTGATGCTCTTGGTCCAGCTCCCCATGCGATGTAGTTATTGACATCTGCAGTAGCTCTATCAGTATTAGGTCTCGTCTTAGTAGTCATGGATACCGCATATTCTAATACGTTATCTGCAATCGGAATCTTACGTATCAGTTGCTGATAAGCTAATATCTCATCAGCGGTCATTACATTACTTAGGTTTGTATTTTTATCTGTAGTCGTTTCTTTGACGACTTTTAGTTCCTCTGCGTAACTAGGGTAATCCAGCGGTATGTTAAACATAAATCTATCTAACTGTGCCTCAGGTAACGGGTATGTACCTTCCTGCTCTATGGGGTTCTGTGTCGCTAACACGAAGAATGGTTTAGGTAACAAGTGCCTATGACCACTTACGGTGACTGACCTCTCTTGCATGGCTTCGAGAAGTGCAGCTTGCGTCTTAGGAGGCGTTCTATTGATCTCATCTGCTAAGACAAGATTAGCGAATAATGGGCCTTTGTTAAACTTAAAAGAACGACTCTCATCTAAAATCTCAGCACCTGTGATATCTGATGGCATTAGATCTGGTGTAAATTGGATCCTCTTAAAGTCTAAGTCCAGAACTTCCGCTATTGTACTTACGAGTAAGGTTTTTGCTAATCCCGGTACACCTACCAATAGACTGTGTCCATTACTAAATAATGAAATTAATACTGTCTGTACGACCTCTTCTTGTCCGACTATAACTTTAGAAATTTCAGCCTTTAGGGTTTTGTATGCACTTGCCAGTCCGTCTACGGCTTCTTTATCATTTTGAAAATTCAAACTCATCTCTTTATTACCTTACTTTATTTATAAAAAGCCCAAAAATAAGCATACCGTTATATAAATGCTTAGACCGCTCTATTTATTAGTCATTCTGATATAGAAAATTAAAACTTAACAACTTTCTGAGTCATATATAGACCATCAGCATCTCTGATCGTAATGATATACATCCCATCAGGCATATTAGACATGGATACTTGATTGCGTCCTACATCAATATTAATCTCTTGTAGCTTATCACCTGCTTGTGAGAAGATGGCTAAGGTATTATTTTGACTTCTTTCCTGAGGTATATCCAATATAAGCGTCTGATCCTGTATGAATACAAGAGCCTCTGCGTCAAAGCTAAGATTCGTATTACTACTCAATAGGTTCCTTATACTATTAAAAAATTCCAATACTCTCGACGCAGCAGGAAGTACACATTCTCCATGATCTGCTGGGAATAAATCAGTGTCAGCTCGTATTGCTGTAGCGCTACTTCCGTTCGCTTGCATAACTGATTCTGCAAGAGTCGCATTCTCGAATGTTACCTGATCATCACCTACGCAATAATACATATTTGTCGGTGCTTGTGGTGCCCAGTCATAAGTATCATTATCTGCAAGTGCCATAGAAAATGGATGCGTCGGATCTGTTAGGAGTGAATTAAGAATATCTGGTAACAACATATCCTTTGGCTTAGTAGATCCAGTATTAGTCATAAGTAGATCTAATAGGATAGTATTCAGGCTCCAGAGATCTATTTCTTCATCTCTGAATTGCTCGATACTTGGTATATATTCTGCCTTAAATACTTCATCTAATCCGATCATGCCGACTGTATTAGGATAAGCAGTTTGGTATCCTAAGGTCAACCATGCCAGATATGCTACTGTACCATAATCCTGATCACCAAGGGTGAATTCCGTCATCTTTTCCGATATGCTGTAAGGTCCTGACATCGGTGCTGAGGCTCTAACTTGGAACTCACTGCTGAGATCCGTTTCTAATACTCTATGTAATGCCATTGCGGCATGACCACCTTGGCTATAACCAGATATAAATATTTGTTCATTTATATTAAAATTTTCAAAATCATCATCTGCGGAAAGCTCTCTTGTTGCTCTCAATATATCGACACCTACAGAAGCCTCAGTAGCTGCATGTACATAAGGATGGACACCTGGAGAATCTCCCAGTCCTAAGAAGTCAGGAGCCGCAACCACATAACCAGTTCCTGCAAGTATTAGTGCTAGTGTATAACCACCCTGAAGATTAGAAGGTACATCTGCTCTTCCTGCTACGGTACCATGCTGATAGCAAGCAAGTGGAAATGTGGTCGTCTCATCTTTGGGAATACATAATAGACCTGATGCTATATGATCGTTGCCATTGACATCAGGAGTATGATAAGTTATCTTATATAAATCAACATCAAAATCTGCTCGAATAACACCGAAGGTCTGTAAACTAATATCTGCAGCTGTAAGCGTCTGCAGAAATTCCGTATCTTCTAATACTTGTGCTTGAGAAGCCTGAGTAAATAGAAATATAAATGATAGAATGGTCAGTCTTTTTATCATATTGCAATTTTTGATATAAGAAAATAAAAAAAATGTGGTAATTCAGGGGTTGAAAGTTACCATTTTTATAGCGAATTAAAATACTTTTGACTTTAAACATCTGTTAATGAAACAAATTGAATTGTGCTTTCTAATTATTATCACTTTAGTAGCCTTTTCTTGTGTTCCTGAGTCTAAAAAAATTCTCACAGAAGTGGAAATATCCCCTTCTGATCCAGAGGTCATTAGAATAGCAGCTCACCAGTACAATGAGCTGACAGACAGTATATTACCATATTTTAGTCACGCAAATCCGACCTATCGTTACATAGCTGCCAGAGCCTTTGCATCACATCAAGATGAGCGATCATTAGATAGTCTTTACACATTATTAGATGATCCTGTGCTAAAAGTCAGGTCCGTAGCAGCTTATGCAATAGGCCAAATTAGAAACGAAAACTCAACAGGAAAGCTCTTAGAAGGATTTCGCCAAAGAGATACAATGTCATTAGATAACTCAGGAAACTCTGAAATATTACATGCAATAGGTAAGATAGGGGATGAGAAGTTACGGGATTATATGCTTAAGGCTGATGGTTACAGAAAGACAGATACTCTATTACTTTTAGGTCGGATGAAAGGTCTGTATAATTATGCCTTGAGAGGGATGATAAGTCCAGAAATCGTCACACTTGCAGTAGAGACTGTCAGAGATAAGTCAATCGATAATTCTGTCAGGCTAGTCGCAGCTCATTGTCTATCTCGTCCTACAGCAATAGATATAGATAAGTATAAATTCCAAATAGCGGAAGCAATGATAGAGGAATCAGATGTCTACATTAAGATGGCACTCGTATCTGCGCTGAGACATACAGACGATAGAGAAATACAAAATACTTTATTAGATCAATTAGATCTTGCGCTAGATTATCGAATTAAGTGTAATCTGATAAGGACGCTGCAGAGTTATAGTTATATAGAATCTGCAGAAAAAATCATCGAACTATTAAAAAATAAAAATACCCATGTAGCCATAGCGGCTGCAAATTACTTAGCAGAGAATGGCAGTAAGGATGATGTGTCTTTCTATAGAACAATAGCAAGAGATACAACAGACTGGAGAGTCAATACGGTCATTTACAAATCAATATTTAAGCTATTACCTTACTACTATACTAAGACGATTAATGCTACAAGATGGCAAGTGCAACAAGCTATTAAGAGTGAGGCAGATACACTAGCGATTACTCAATATATAGAAGCCTTAGGCAATGATCCTGGGAGCTATCCTTACTTAATAGAATATGGTAAAGATAAGACCAATGTTCCCATAAAAACAGCGATTACTTCTGCATTAACCAATATGTTGTCAAGCGAAAATTTTGCTGGTACTCATCAGGGATTTGTACGTTTTCATAGAAGAAAAATTTTTGACTATCTGAAGGAAGAGATGATGTCAGGAGACGAAGGCATCACAGGTCTTGTAGCAGATGCTATCGCTAAATCTGCAACTGAATTAGTATCACTCATTGATAGTACAGAGTTTCTGTTTGAGGCTAAGGATAGATTGCAATTTCCAGGACAAATAGAAAGTATCAATGCTGTAGAGAAAGCGATCGCAGCAGTCAGAGGAGTCAATAACCCTAAGCTAACAGTAGCTACTAATACTAAACTACCAAACTGGAGTCTGTTAGAAAAGTATGATGAGAATACTAATGTAATTGTCAAGACTAATAAGGGCGTATTTACAATCAGTCTTTACATGGAAGAAAGTATCGGTTCTGTACTTAATTTTCTTTCACTTGTAGAAGGTAATTTCTATGATAATAAGATATTCCATAGAGTCGTTCCGAATTTTGTAATACAAACTGGCAGTCCGAGGGGAGACAACTATGGTGGAATGGATTATGTTATAAGATCTGATCTTGGGCCATTAGAATATGATGACGAGGGATACGTCGGAATGGCAAGTGCTGGCCCTGATACAGAATCTACACAATGGTTTGTAACACATTCTCCGACACCACACCTCGATGGTAAGTACTCTATCTTAGGTAAAGTAACTGAAGGGATGGATGTCGTACATCGTATACAGTTAGGAGACATAATAGAAGATATAATTATCACATCTAATTAAATATATAATAATTTCGTTAAATGAAAGAAACATCACTTACGCAAGTACACATAGACTTAGGGGCACGCATGATGCCATTTGCTGGATATAATATGCCTGTCAGTTATACAACCATAAATGAGGAGCATCTTACTGTAAGAGAACATGTCGGCCTATTCGATGTGTCTCATATGGGTCAGTTTTTTGTTAAAGGTAATGGAGCATTAAACCTCCTGCAGAAAGTCAGCTCTAATGATGCTTCTAAGTTGGTTGTCGGTCAAGCTCAGTATTCTTGTTTTCCAAATGATAAAGGTGGAATCGTAGACGACTTTATAGCTTATAAGATTGCAGATGATGAGTATATGTTAGTCGTTAATGCTTCTAATATTGATAAAGATCTCAAATGGATACAGGATGCAAATGAATATGATGTTACCATCACTGATAAGTCAGATGGAATGGCATTGTTAGCATTACAAGGGCCGTCTGCAACTAAAGTATTGGAACAGTTGACAAGTGTGAAAGTCGATCAGATTCCTTACTATTATTTTGCAGTAGGAGATGTGTGTGGCGTTTCGGATGTGATTATATCAGCCACTGGATATACTGGTTCTGGTGGTTATGAATTATATGTAGATAATAAGGTAGCGGCAGATATATGGAATAAGATAATAGATGCTGGACAGGAGCATAATATATTGCCGATAGGATTAGGCGCAAGAGATACGCTCAGACTAGAGATGGGATATTGCTTATATGGACATGAGATTAATGATGAGACCTCGCCTATAGAAGCAGGATTAGGATGGATCACTAAAACTAAGAAAGAAGCTGATTTTTTCTCAAAAGAAATATTCGCTAATCAAAGAAAGGAAGGTATTGCTAACAAACTTATCGGATTTAAATTATCAGATAAGCGAGTGCCAAGACAAGGATATGAGATTACAGATGGAGATCATAATGTAATCGGAGTGGTAACATCAGGCACTTTTTCTCCTTCATTGGATTGTCCGATAGGGATCGGATATGTTCCTAAAGCAATGTCAGCAGTGGGGCAAGAGATTGCAATTAAGATCAGAAAAAAATACTTCCCTGCTACAATTATCAAAATGCCATTCTACAAGAAATCTGAAGATTAAAGCGTTAAATCGGTTAACTTCTTGCTCAAAATCCTATTTAAATGCAAATATTGTGTTGCTTTTCTAAACAATCAAAGCCATTTTGCATTTATAATTACCTCAATAAATTCGGATTGTGAAAGATTTTAACGAAGCTAAAAGTTACTTCCTCGCCACATGGGGAGAGCTCGGTATAAATTGGGGCATCAACAGAACGATGGGTCATATCCATGCATTGTTGCTTATCAGTCCTGAATTATTAAGCGCAGATGAGATCATGGAAGAGCTCAAGATTTCTCGAGGTAATGCTAATATGAATCTAAGAGCTTTATTAGATTGGGGTCTGATATATAGGAGGTCAAAAGCTGGTGAGAGAAAAGACTTCTTCACAGCAGAAAAGGAACTCTGGAATGTTTTCAAGAAAACACTCGAAAGAAGAAAAACTAAGGAGCTGAATCCCATGCTCGATATGATCAAAAAATTATCTGATGTCAAAGCGGATGACGAGAACTCTAAAGAATTTAACCGAATAGTTAAGAATCTTGATTCCATATCTTCAGCCGCTGACAATGCACTCGACAAAATTATAAATTCAGAAAGTAATCTATTACTAAATACCTTTGTTAAGGTCATGAGGTAATTTCCCATTTATAAGATTGAGTGAATTCCTAAAATGGACAATCATCTCCTATTCAATTTTATAACTGATATATCCAATATCAGTATTCCCACAAGACTTAATAATCCATTCTCAGATCACACACCTACTATTTCCACAATAGCTGCTAAAGAATTCCAGGATTTCATCGCCACCCAATCTCATCAGTGGAATTATGATTTCCGAGTACGTAGCGGTAAAATGTTTGGTGTTCTTGTAGTTCAAAATAAGGACAGTTCTTATGGTTACTTAGGTACTGTCTCTGGACAATTACAAAGGAATACGATATGTGAAAAATTCGTTTCTTCTGTATTTGATGATTCTACAGATAATTATTTTATCAATAGAGGTATGACTGAGCTAACAGAACTACGCCTGCAAATCGAAGCCGAAATAGAAGAATCCAAGATTCTCTCGCTGAAGGAAGAACGCAAACTGAAATCTAAGGCACTGCAACAAAGACTATTCGATAATTATAATTTCATTAATCTAGCTGGAGAAGAAAAGAATATATTAGAAATATTCCAATCTTCTGAGCATGGGTACGCTCCGTCTGGTGCTGGAGATTGTGCTGCACCGAGATTACTACAATATGCGATCCAGCAAGGGTTGCGACCGATTGCACTATCAGAATTCTGGTGGGGAAATCCTCTACATAATAATGAAAGAGAACATGGTGTCTTCTATCCTGCGTGCAAAGAAAAATGCAGACCTATATTAGAATTTATGTTGCAAGACACGAGCTTGTACATTAATAGAAAACAAGCATAGAAGGACGATATTAACGTCTCATTTTCTCATATATAGGGGTAACGAGATATACTATAGAGATACTAACTATTTATAACCATAGTTCTCTTACTGATTTAATTTTATCCAATTCTAAGTAGGAATATTGTCTATACATGATTAACTTACTTTAAGTTTTCCATACAACTAATGCTGAAATGATTAATATCCTCATCGCCGATGATCATCAGATTGTAACTGATGGTATAAAGAATCTTCTATCGGAAGAACCACTTCTCGAGATAGTCCATGTGGTACATGATGGACAATCTGCAATAGATTATTGTACCGAGCATATCGTTGATATCTGTCTTATGGATATTAATATGCCTATAATGAATGGCATCGATGCCTGTAAGAAAATTACTGCAAAGACCCGTACAAAAGTTATTGCAATCACTAACCACCAAGAGCTTGCATTTATTTATAATATGATTAATGCAGGTGCTTATGGATACTTACTTAAGATAAGTGGTAAAGATATTCTCGTAAGGGCAATACAACAAGTGATGCAAGATCTAAAGTATTTTTCTCCAAGGGTGAAGGAACTAATAGAAGCCATGGATAGTAAGTCTTACACTGAGATCAAGTCTCCTGATATAAGCCTATCAAGAAGAGAAAAAGAAATACTGAAATTGATTGTGTTAGGTTATACGAATGTAGAAATATCCACCAAGTTATACATTAGTAAGAATACAGCGGATACTCATCGAAAAAATCTCCTAAGAAAGCTTAATGTCAACAATACAGCAGGCCTTGTGAGAATCGCTTATGAGACTAATGTCCTGTACTCATAATGATCGACGATGAGATTATGCAGTTATATATTCTCTTCTATTATTATTCTATCCATATTTTCCATTGACTCGTTATATACTCAGCAGTCAGTTCTATATCTAACTGATGATATAGATAGATATAACTTAGGTAGTTCTTTAGATTACTATTCTGATCGTACTAAGTTGCTTAACTACCAAGATGTACAACTTTTAGAAAATGATGATTGGTCCTCTTTTGATTCTCAGCATGCAAGTCTGCCTGGGTCTCTTGGAAACCACTGGGTTAGATGTAAGTTATATAACAATAATCCTAACGAAACCACATATTATCTCAGTATAGATTATGCCCATATTGCAGAATATCAGCTATATCATTTTGTGAATGATCGGATGACTTTGACAGATGTGCAAGGGGATAATTTCAGATTTGACAATCGTGAGATGGCTTCGCCTTACTTTGTGCATAGACTTGTGATTCCTTATAATTCTCCGGTGGATATTCTGATTAGAATAGATCAGGAAGGACAAGATATTCCACTACCGATTATCCTAAGAACTGATTCAGAATTATTGAGAAGTAATACTGGTCGATTTATTATTCATGGAGCTAGTATAGGTATTATATTGCTTCTTGGCATTAGCATATATTTAATCTACAGGACTACAGGGGTTTTCTTTTTGTTTTTAGAAACTCTGGTTTTACTATTAAGTATATTATATGTACTCGCTGAAGAAGGTTATGGATTCATGTTTATATGGGGTAACCTATATCCGTCTTTTAATGGACTCTCTCGTCCTTTGACTATTGGATTAGTGACGATAGTTAATGTATTTGTGTCCCTTTACTTTTTGGATTTCAAAAAGCTAAATCCACAATTATTTCGATATAGTATTGTAGGAACCGGCTTCTATGGGCTGAGTATGATTCTATTTCATCCAGTTTTTTTGCTACCATTTAAGACTGAGGATAATATCACCACATTTATAGTTGTGTTTCTGATCATGACAGCCGTAGCTACCTTATATAATTGTGCTATAGCTCTCTATGCTTATGTCAGATATGGTAATAAAGATGCAATTGTATTGATTTTAGTGTACATAGTGATTGCATTGATCATTATTACGAGAAGCTTGAGTTACCTGTTTCAGATACAGATTAATTTCATTTCGCAACATGGAGGAATACTTGCGCTTACGATGCATTGCCTCATCATCGGAGGATATATGCTTAAGAAGGCACTTAATGTATTCAATGAAAAGCAGCTAACCATACTTCAGTTATCTGAAGACAAAAGATTAGCAGCAGAGGCGATGCTACAGAATCTTAACCAAGAGAGGGAACGTATATCGATGGATATACACGATAGTCTCGGCAGTCTACTGTCTGGGATATCACTTAATATGGCCTTACTAAGGGAACGTATCCCTAATGTATATCGAGATACGACTTACCTTAATTCTATGGAATACATCACTCAGCTAGACGAAGAGATGAGACTGATATCACATAATTTATTACCTAAAACCCTGAAAGCTTTCGGCTTAATACATGAGCTAAAAAAGATAACAGAAACCATCACTGCAAGCCATAATATTCAATTCAAATTTGAGTTTCAAGGATTCGAACAAAGACTAAAAGATCAAATAGAATTAGAACTATATAAGATGACTCAAGAGATCATGGACAACATCATTAAACATGCCTATGCGAGTCATGTACTTGTACAAATCAATCAATATTCTGATGAGGTACACCTAATCATAGAAGATGATGGTGGCGGGTATGATCCTGAGCTAACTCGACCTGATGGCAATGGTTTAGAGAACCTAAGAAATAGAACCAAATTACTGAATGGAGAAATTGATATATATAGCAAAATAGGAGAGGGGACTTCTATTAGCATCAATATTCCGTTAGGGTAATAAAAATGTAAAAAAAAAGTAGATTAAACAAAGTCCGAAATCAGACCTGCTTAATCTACTTATATAATTTCTGCGTAGAAGTGTTAGAATTATTGACTAACTGATTCCCATATCTTTTCTTATTTTATTCAGTGCAGAACCTTCTCTTACCCATTCTATCTGCGCTTTGTTGTATGTGTGATTCACTAAGAAACTATCCTCTGATCCATCACTGTGTGATAATTTAATGGTAAGAGGCTTACCTGGTGCCATCTCGTCGAATCCTAAGATACTGATCTTATCATCCTGCCTAACTTTGTCATAATCTGCTGTATCAGCAAATGTTAGCGCTAACATACCTTGCTTCTTAAGATTAGTCTCGTGTATTCTTGCGAATGACTTAACGATGACAGCATTGACTCCTAAGAATCTTGGCTCCATTGCTGCATGTTCTCTAGATGATCCTTCTCCGAGATTCTCCTCTCCGAAGACAACTGTACCGATACCTGCTTTTTGATAAGCCTTAGCAGAATCAGGAACTGGACCATACTCATTTGTTTCATAATTGACAACCAAGTTGGCTTTATCATTGAAGTAGTTAATTGCTCCTGTATAGCAATTCTCTGATATGTTTTCTAAGTGACCTCTATAAGTTAACCACGGTCCTGCCATGGATATGTGATCAGTAGTACACTTTCCTTTTGTCTTGATGAGGATTCTCATATCCGTTACATCATCTGCTGTAATAGGTACGAATGGAGTCAGTAACTGTAGTCTATCTGATGAGGGATCTACTATAACTTCGACAGAACTACCATCCTCTGCAGGCGCATTGTATCCCCTATCCTCTACTGCAAATCCATCAGGTGGCAATTCGTAGCCAGTAGGCTCATCGAATTTGACTTGCTCTCCTTTGTCATTAGTCAGGGTATCTGTCATAGGATTAAAATCCAATCTACCGGCTATAGCTACAGCTGCCACGATCTCTGGTGACGCTACGAATGCATGAGTCGATGGATTACCATCTGCTCTCTTAGAGAAATTTCTATTGAATGAGTGTATGATACTATTCTTAGGAGCATTCATAGGATCCTTATATCTCGCCCATTGTCCGATACAAGGTCCACATGCATTGGTAAATATGGTTGCATTCAGATCCTCGAAAATCTTAAGTATACCATCTCTTTCTGTTGTATATCTGACTTGCTCACTTCCAGGATTGATACCAAATTCTGCCTTGGTACTCAGCCCTTTATCTACAGCTTGCTTAGCTATAGAGGCTGCTCTGGATAGATCCTCATAAGAAGAATTCGTACATGATCCTATCAGACCCCATTCTACATCGAGAGGCCAGCCATTCTTAGTGGCCTTCTCAGTCATTTCCTTACCAGTATGAGTAGATAGATCTGGTGTGAATGGTCCATTTATTAATGGCTTTAGTTCGTCTAAGTTAATTTCTATAACTTGATCAAAGTATTTCTCTGGATTTTCGTAACATTCTGCATCTGCTGTTAGATGTTCTTGTACAGCCTTAGCAGCATCCGCAATATCTGATCTATCTGTTGCTCTCAGATATCTGTCCATACTATCATCATAGCCGAAAGTTGAAGTTGTAGCTCCTATCTCCGCTCCCATATTACAGATGGTTCCCTTTCCAGTACAAGACATACTGATAGCACCATCTCCGAAGTATTCTACGATAGCTCCTGTGCCACCCTTGACAGTCAGGATATCTGCTACCTTAAGGATGACATCTTTTGGAGAAGACCATCCTGATAGTTTGCCTGTAAGTTTAACGCCTATTAATTTTGGGTTTTTGAGTTCCCATGGCATTCCAGCCATTACATCTACTGCATCTGCACCACCTACTCCGATAGCGACCATCCCTAATCCACCAGCATTTACAGTGTGACTATCTGTACCTATCATCATTCCACCTGGGAATGCATAATTTTCAAGTACAACTTGATGTATGATACCTGCTCCTGGTTTCCAGAATCCGATACCATATTTGTCAGATACAGATTCTAAGAAATTAAAAACTTCATTACTCGTATTAATCGCATTTTGTAAGTCAGCATCTGCACCTATCTTAGCCTGTATTAAGTGATCACAATGTACTGTAGAAGGTACCGCAACCTTATCCTTACCAGCCATCATAAATTGCAATAATGCCATCTGTGCAGTTGCATCTTGCATCGCCACTCGATCTGGCGCATAGAAGACATAGTCTTTTCCTCGATTATAATTTTGCAAAGGAGAATCTTCATGTAAGTGAGCATACAATATCTTTTCCGCCAATGTCAGAGGTCTATTCAGTTTCTCTTTTATCTTCTCTATCTTGGAAGGTAGCGTCTCGTAATGCTTACGGATCATGTCTATGTCAAAAGCCATATAAGTTAGTTTTTAATGTGTGATGCAAAAATAAAGATTGCAGTTAATAAAATATCAGAGCGCTACAAAAATAACGTACAAGTATTGATCTATGTTCTTATAAATAAATTATTGTATAAAAATCTGATAATCAGATTATTATCATCTTTTGTTTTCTGTATTTAGGTTGTACAGAAATAATTAATGCAATTATCATACTATTTGGGTTTGATTAGAGCAAGAATGATAGGCAATGAAGGTAATACTATTTAAGATTAAGAATGTCCCGTATATATTGCCCTAATGCTCCAGTTTCTTCGTTAAAAATACCTACCTCTATTGTAGGCAGGCAACGAAATCATTCGCTCATGCCTTAAACTTGAAAAATTTATTTCAAAATCTAATGGGACATCTTCAACCTTAAATAATATAATAATATGCGAAGCGATCACTTTATGTCTTTCTTATAAATCAAATGTTGCGATAACGCATGTTTTGCATCGAGCAGTGGATGCTGGAATTCTCCGACTTTTTCCATTCCGATCTTTTGCATGATCCGTTCTGACGGCTTATTTGATGGAGAAGTCCATGAGTAAACTTCATTATAATCAATATTAGTTTTCATATAATCTAAGCACGCCATAGCACCTTCAGTGCAGTACCCCTGATTCCAGCTGCTGGCTTTTAGTCTCCACCCGATCTCTATGCATGGTGTAAATGAAGACTCAAATCTCGGATGAGCAAATCCGATAAATCCAATAAATTCTCCAGTCTCTAAAATCTCAGTAGCATACAATCCATAGCCATGATCCATATGGTGCTTATTGATCCTATCGATCATGGCAAGCGTTTCTTCTTCGCTGAGAGTATTAGGAAAATGTCTCATCACTTGTGGATCTGCATTGATATCACAAAAGGATTGAGTATCACTGGGAATCCATAATCTTAGCCCTAATCTTTCTGTCTTTATAATGTAAGTCTGGTCACTCATACTTATTGATTAGAATAGAGAAATAAACCCAAAGTGTGCCTTAGGTCTACCAAGATCAAAAGCGATTTCGCTTGTCCGACCCACCGCAACAGAGAAATTAAATAATCCAACTTTAGTTTCGAACCCTAAGCTGCCACCGACTCCGACACCGACCGTACTATTCCCATTCTCTAGCTCAAAATATCCAATGTCTACAAATGGTACACTGAAGTAGGAGTTATTAGAAAGCAATAATCGATAGTCAATAGTAGATACGGCATAGTAACTTGTAAAGAATGCCGCTTCGTCAAAACCTCTCAATATCTGATTACCACCGATCTGATATTTCTCATTACGTAGCAGCCCTTCAGCACTGTATCTCCATCCCCCTTTTAGATGGAAACCGATGGCACTTCTTGCAGCTAATGGCAGATAATAATCACCGTCCAACCTGATTTCAAACCGAGGTGACTTAAGATCGAGACTATCATATAAGCTTCCATAATCAAAACCATCGCTACCCATAATCTGAGTGATCTGTGGATTGATTCTAATAGATTTTTCTCCTGCCACTCCCTTGATCTTTATTTGATAGCCCGACTTAGGATTAAATTTGTAATCTAATCTATTAATATATAACTCTAAGCCAAGACCTGTCTGACTATAGTCTAGATCTATCGGTAGCATCTTACTATTTCTTATAGTGGTCGTATCGACTTCTATGATGTCTGATGATTCGTAATTCCATGAGACCTTCAGATAGTCCGTGCTATTCATTAGATATTGGATACCGAGATCTGCTTGTAGGGTAGAATAATTAAGAGCGTTACGAAATAGGCTGAGTTTTGTATCTATTCCAAAAGGTAGATCCAGAAGATAAGGATAATTAAACTCTAATTGTAGTTGCTGTTGCTCAGGCCTAAGTCTCTCGAAATTAATGAATATATACTCTCCATAGCCCAACTTGTTAAGCAATTCCGCCGTGAAATCTAAAGATAGAAATAATTGTTGGCCTTGGATATTAGTCGTAGGTATCACACCAAATAACAGATCAAATCGACTTGCATTCTTTGGCTCTAAGTACAAGTTCATAGAAGCTTGGTCAAGGAAGAAACTAAGATCTGGTGGTTTGACTTGTTTAAGGAACGTCAGCTTATCTAATTGGGATCTGACACCCAATACTTGTTCTTGATTGTATATCACATCATCTTTAAGGCCCAGATAGTTTTCTATATAGGCTTGTCTGATCTTTAGATCACCTACAATGTGTATAGAGTCTATGGTAATCTGCTTGCCTAAGTCTATCTGTAATTGTCCCAGTAAGGTTGTGTCTTGGAATTCTAAGCCATCGAGATATATCTTGCAGAATGGATAACCAGAATTACCGTAGTAATCTATGATGCTTTGACGGAGCTGTAGATATTCCAGAGTATTAGTAGGTTTCTTGAGTTTTAATTTCTCTACGAACTGGATACTTAGAGAATCTAAGGTCAATTGTGTAAAATCGTATTGCCTACCAGTATGAATATGTGCCTTATATTGAACTGTAGCAGTGTCCAAGACTACAGAGTCCAGAGATGCTTCTAGATAGTTATTATTGATCATCGACTCTATGATGTCGTAGAGTAAGACTTCTGGAGTCTGTTTATTTTTATTTTGAATTAGAGTATCATCATCTGAGACATAGGCTGGGTTATCATATACGAGCCTGAGGGGAATAGATTGTGACAGCAAGTCTCCCGCAGTAAAAAAAGCAATGATATATAGTGTAATTCTAATGTCTAAATATACATTTGTATCATGATCAAAAGTAGGTTTGTTTGTCCAATTATGCACAATAGTTAACGGATATGGCAGGTATATATATACATATTCCATTCTGTAAGAAAGCTTGCCACTATTGTAACTTCCATTTTTCTACATCTATGGGGCAGAAAGAGAAGATGGTAGAGGCGATTATAGAAGAGATACAGATGAGGTCTGAGTACCTCGATGGACTCATAGTGGAGACTATATATATTGGAGGCGGCACTCCGTCTGTGCTCAGCTCTTCTGAGGTCAGACGGATCATTAATGCATGCAAAGAATCCAATAGACTATCTGGTCAGATAGAGCTCACCCTGGAAGCTAACCCTGATGACCTGACAAGAGATAAGCTACAATCTTTCTATGATGCTGGTATTAATCGACTGAGTATAGGTGTACAATCATTCCAAGAAGAAGATCTTACGTGGATGAATCGTTCTCATGACTCATCACAGGCTCGGCAATGTATAGAAGAATCATTTAAGATAGGTATAGATAATTTCTCGATTGATTTGATATTTGGTAGTCCCACGACGAGTAATGATGTATGGGCATCTAACCTACAGATCGCTGCAGATTATGGCGTGAAGCATGTCTCCTGTTATGCACTGACGGTAGAGGAGGACACGGCTTTAGACCATTTTATAAAAAATAAAAAAACAAAAGCTATCGATGACGAAACTGCACAGAAGCAATTTCAGACGACGATGGAAATATTGCAGAGCAACGGCTATATCCATTACGAGATATCAAATTATTGCTTACCTGGATACAGTTCCCGACACAACGCCAACTATTGGAATCGAGTACCATATCTCGGAATAGGACCGTCAGCACATTCTTATAGCGGTATAGAGAGATCATGGAATATTGCACATAATGCAAAGTATCTGGCAGATATAGGAAATAGCATATTGCCGATCAGTAAGGAGTTGCTTTCCCCAAAAGACTTATATAATGAGTATATAATGACAGGACTCAGAACCGCTAAGGGTATAGACTTAGAATACATCTCTTCTATAGAAATTGGCTATAAGCAGCACTTCTTAAATGAAGCCAAAACCTATACAGATACCCACGAAATCAAAAGACAAGACAATATCTACACGTTAAGTAAGGATGCATGGATTATCTCAGATAAGATCATTTCTGACTTATTTATATAGTAAAACTTAACTACACGACGATTGTGTTTAATTATTAATCATAGTTCAATAATATATTCTAAATTTACCTATCTCAATAGTATAACTATTTCCAACCATTAGTTTGATTTTCTTCATAAATACAAATTATAATCAGTTATATGCGAGTTATTCTAAGTGTCTTGGCCTTATTACTTTGTATTAGTATGTATAGCCAGGAAGGTGAAAGATGTCTCAATACTATCCAAAATCATAAGGAAAAATTAGAGAACGATCCAGAGTATAAACAAAGGTTCGAAGAGTGGCAAAAGAAAGCGGCGCCTATTATCAATGAGCGACGTGAGCAAAAGAATCCTGGTTGTGCATCTGGACAATTAAGAATTCCTGTTGCAGTACATTTCGATTCAGGTATAATCCAGCCGAGTGAAGAGGCATGTGCTATCACGATTGTGCAAGATCAGATAGAAGAACTTAATCGAGAGATGTTAGGACAGGATTCTGATGCAGCTTTGATGAGTAATTTTACTTCTTGTTTTGGTGCAGGGATATTAGGAAATGCCTGTATAGAGTTCTGTATAGCTGATCAGGACCACCCTTCTGGATATGGATTGAGTAATGGAGACTTAGCCATAACTTTTGGCGATGTCAACTTTAATATCACTGGAGCTAATTACACACCTGTCAATTCTGACTGGGCAGGCTACGTTAATATATATGTGGATAATTTAGGAGGAGGACTTCTTGGTGTTTCTAATGGCATACCTGGAGGCTTTAATGGTGATGGAGTGATGGTAACAAGCTGTGTTTTTGGTACAGGAGATATTATATGTAACGGTGTCCAGACCACAGGAACAAGTGGATGCTTTACAACTTATGATGAAGGAGAGACATTGGCTCATGAGATAGGACACTACTTTGGCTTATTTCATATATGGGGTGATAATAGTGTGTGCAACGGGACTCAGGATACAATAGCTGACACACCAAATATGTCCAATAGTTATAGCGGATTCCTGGGTTGTGGTAATCATAATGCATGCTCAGATCTTCCTCAGACATGTGGAGATGAGGACATGTACATGAATTTTATGTCTTACGCAGGTGATGGTTGCATGTATATGTTTACCTCAGATCAGAGCGATGTCATGTATGCCACAGCTATTACAGAAGGATATGCTACAACATCCCCTAAGTGTAGCAGTGGTCCTGTTGTAGTGGCTGATTTTTCACCGCAAGGAAACATTAGCATATGTACGAATGATTGTATCAGTTATACTGATCTTTCTACTAATAGCCCTATGTCGTGGTCTTGGGTATTTACAGTGACGTCTGGCAATCTAACCATAGATCTTAATAGTTCTAATCTACAGAATCCAACTGTATGCCACACAGGAGGTACATCAGGTACTATATCCACTGAGCTTACCGTAACTAATGGGAGTGGGACAGACATGGTGACTTATACTCAGGAAGTATCAGTGATAAGTAACACTTACTATCGAGATGCAGATATGGATAATTTCGGTGACCCTAATGATTCTATCACAGCATGTACTCAGCCTTCTGGATACGTGACGGATAATACTGACTGCGATGATACTGACGATAACACCTATCCTGGAGCGCCAGAAATATGTGACAATAAGGATAATGACTGTGATGGTGCTGTAGACGAAGATGGGCCTAACACATATTATGCAGATACTGACTCAGATACATATGGAGATCTTAATAATAAAATTACAGGCTGTACTATACCGGCAGGTTATGTGACAGATAGTAGTGATTGTAATGATATGGATGATACAGTATATCCTGGAGCAATGGAATTATGCGATGGCCAGATTAATGATTGTGATCTAAGACAATTGCCAGCTGATGAGGCAGATATAGACGGCGATAGATATGTAGTCTGTACCATAAATTCATCAGTATGGAATGGCAATCCTAATATATTAGGAGGTGGTGACTGTGATGATTCTAATAGTAATATACATCCAGGTGTGCCAGAAGTGTGCGATGGCATAGATAATAATTGTGACGGCAATATAGATGAGGGAGTCGGCGATACCTACTTTGCTGATACCGATGGAGACGGATTCGGAGACCCTAATAATTCTATCATGGCATGCACGATTCCCTCAGGTTATGTAATAGATGATACGGATTGTGATGATACTGACGCTACTATCAATCCTAACGCAACGGAATCATGTGATGGAATAGATAATAATTGCGATGGTGTTATAGATGAGGGATTCAATTTGCAGACGTTCTATGCTGATACAGACAGTGATGGATATGGTGATTCTTATAATAGTCTAAGTGCATGCACAATGCCGACAGGATATGTAACGGATGATATGGATTGCGATGATACGGATCCCAATATTAATCCTAATGCTACTGAGGTATGCGATGGGGTAGATAATAATTGTGATGGTGTTATAGATGAGGGACTTACACAAACCTACTTTGCGGATACAGATGGAGATGGATTCGGAGATGCTAATGACTCCGTGAGTGCATGTGCAGAGCCATCTGGTTATGTAGCTGATGATACTGATTGCGATGATACCGATGGTAATAATTACCCTGGTAATACAGAGGTATGTGACGGAGCAGATAATAATTGTGACGGGAATATAGATGAGGGGATTGGCCAGGTCTACTATGCAGATAGTGATGGAGATGGATATGGTGATTCTAACAACTCTATCATTGCATGTGTAGCACCATCTGGATATGTAGCTAATGACACTGATTGCGATGATACCGATGGTAATAATTATCCAGGTAATACTGAGGGATGCGACGGGACAGATAACAATTGTGATGGTATAATAGATGAAGGCTGTGGGCCAGCCCCAGATTGTGATGGTGATTACCTTGTGATCAATACTATATCACAAAACACTTATCGGGCTGAAATAAATATTATTTCTGATACAATCATTAATACTGGACAATCTATCTTATTCACTGCTGGGACTGATATAGATTTGGTTTATCCATTCGAAGTTGTTATAGGTACAGAATTCGAAGCTAGAATAGAACCTTGTACACCAGTCAATGCACAACAAGGCGGTGGTATTTTGAAAAGGCTACAAGGAGAAATCGATCAATTATTAGGTGAGCATTTTTCGAGATCAGATCTGATCACAGTTGTAATAGAAGACCAGGAAGGCCACTCTATTTGGGAGATTAATGACGTCAGAAATTTGGATGCTAAAGTTCTTATCGATCATATAGATAAAGCAGGAACAGGCGTCTATGAATTGAGTTTATTTACAAGAGAAAAGACAATCTATCAGAAAGTCGCTTATATCAAATAATGCTTGCCTGCTAGAATTAGAAATTTGGTGTATTTAAACTAATGTAACTACCATAGAGTTAATAACTAATAATCAGATTAATGATCATGAAAGTATTAAGCTTTATAATTCTATTCTTTTGTCATATTCAAGCTAACTCACAATCAGATATGAAACTTATATACGTAGGTGACCCAATGTGTTCTTGGTGCTATGGATTCGGGCCAGAATGGCATAAGACCATAGATATATATTCTGACAAGATGGATGTAGATTATGTCATGGGTGGGCTAAGACCTTATTATGAGAAGCCTATGATTGAGATGAAGTCATTCCTTTCTGAGCATTGGGAGCAGGTGCATAATGCGACAGGTCAGCCATTCAAATATGGAATCTTAGATCGATCTGATCTTAACTATGATACTGAGCCGCCCAGTCGAGCAGTCATCATTGTCCGCCAGATGAAGCCTGAAGTCGTACCAGAATTTTTCTCTGAAGTCCAAAGCCTGTTTTATTACGAAAATAAAAACATGAACCTAAGCGAGACTTATCATGAAGTATTAGAACAACTCGATATAGACAAGAACGAATTTGATAAGATATTCTCATCGCAAGCAGGGAAGGATGCTTCCAAGATAGACTTTCGCAGAGCAGCGGAGATGGGTGCAAAATCATTCCCGACTGTGCTCTTAGAGAATAATGGGGAGTATTACATCGTAGCGCAAGGCTATGCAAGTAGTGATAAGGTATCGCAATCTATAGATCGACTTATTACAAAGTTAAGCAAGTAAGCCCGTCATCAGCAGCTGCTATCCCATAGAGTTACTCCATCCGATCGATGGCTCTGATCATGTGTATAAGTTTACTAAGCTTGCCGTACATCTCCTGTCGTTAGTTTCTCAGGTCAATAAAGAAGTACTCACAAAGACTAAAGTCATTAGAAGACATTATCCAGAATATATTCCATGGTATAGAGCCACATCGGGAGGAGGTGCCATTACATTGGGGAATCGCAGATGGAGTCGAATCTATTACACAGAAAACTGGTTCTCTGATGATCACTCGATATATAGTAATGCCGCATATGGCAGCAACTTGTGGGTATGGCTCAGAATGACCTCTCATGAGGCTATACACTTGACACATGCTCTTAGGTTTAGGTTTTTCATAGTCTATCTTATAGTATTTACCTACCAGTATATTAGATATGGGCATGACAAGGCGCCATTAGAGTTAGAGGCTAATGCAGGTACTTATCGTCTGTATGGATTTAATAACTATATGGTCAGCACTCATAACTTATCGATTGATAAAATGCTGATGGGCTCTATGTCAGAAGAGGATAAGATATCTATGATCAGTAATTATTGGGCACAGTATAATAATAAGGTATGATCTGATAACCTTCATTATCGCTTTGGAGTGTAAGGATCTTTTGATATGAATTTACTTACAGAAGTCGATTTTAGAATCTCTCTCCCTTGTTTGTAGAACTTATAGGCATAGTACAACATCACAATAGATATGGATAGACTTGCAAGCCCTCTTGTCCAGACAGTATATACAGTAAATGATAGAGCGACAACCAATATCACTATTCCAGCCACAATATAAGACCATCCTTTATCCCTTCTCTGATTATCTTTCTCGATCTCTACAAATATATATTGTAACTCATAGTCTATCATAGCGATCTGCTTAGCATCATAGCCTTGCTGCTTAAGGTATAAGTCTATATCATCTCTTTTACTGCCATCTGAGATCATTCCCTTACACTTCTCGATTATGGATTCTTTGTTTTCGATCATATTATTTTATGCCAGAGGTTCAATATTTTAAGTCTTTTATGTTTTTTATAAAAATAAAAGTAAAGCATCTGACACAAATAAGGTAGAATATTCAATGTGTAGTGCCTCAGTATAGAAGTTGTAGTGGATTACGTAGGGTCTGAATACATAGGGTAGACCCACCTAATCCTGTCTTCTATATGTACGTGTTAAAGAAAAAAAACAATTATGAAAAATCTAATCTTAACTTCAGTCTTCTTTCTCTTAGTTATCTCTACTGCATTAGCAAATAATGATTCTGGTGTTCCAGTAGTATTATTAAATTCTGCAGCGGTCACAATCACAGTAGATAATGCATCTCAAGAATTATTCGAGTCAGCAACGATATCGGCAGATAAGAACAATGTAGACTTCATAGCAAAAGAGAATATATCATTCGTACAGATCTATGATGCAAATGGAAAGATAGAATTCCAACTGCCAGTAGAATCTAATAAGATAAGAATCAACAAGAACTTATTCGCAAAAGGAAACTACAAGTTAGGATTCAAAGTACAAGGTGTAGATGAATTATACATCGCTAAAGTAAATCTAAAATAAGAAAGAGTATTTTTTAAAAATAAAGGGTGTTAAGTCAAAAGTCTGATAGAGTTTCTATTAGACTTTTTTTTATTTAGGGTATGGCGCAGACATCTATTATCCTTTAACTGATCTAATCTCTAAAGCTAATCCTAAAGTAGACTAAGATTGTAATTTCTTCTGCAGTAGTAGATACTCCTTAGCGAAGTAAGTGATGATGACATCCGCTCCTGCTCTTTTGATACTCAGTAGTGTCTCAGGCATAGTCACTTCATAATCTAACCATCCGTTATTACATGCAGCGATCAGCATAGCACACTCACCACTGACATGATAAGCTGCGATCGGTTGGGTAAAGTTATCCTTCAGTTGTCTGATAATATCTAAGTAATGTACGGCTGGCTTAACCATCAGGAAGTCGGCACCTTCCATGGCATCCAGCTCTGCTTCTAATATGGCCTCCCGACTATTAGCTGGATCCATCTGATAAGTTTTCTTATCCTTAGGTATGGAGTCGTCTTCTACAGGAGCAGAATCGAGTGCATCTCTGAATGGGCCATAGAATCCACTGGCATACTTAGCAGTATATGACATAATACCTACATCAGTATATCCAGCCTTATCTAATCCTTCTCGGATAGCACCTATCCGGCCGTCCATCATATCTGATGGACCGAGAACGTCATAACCAGCTTCTGCTTGCGCAATAGCCATCTTGACAAGTACCTCTATGGAGCTGTCATTATCTATGATTCCATCACTAACGATACCATCGTGTCCGTCTATAGAGTATGGATCTAATGCAACATCACTTATGAGTGTGATGTGAGGAAATTTCGCTTTGATTTCTCTTGCAGCATGTAAATAATAATTATCTGCATGATAGCTGTAGCTACCTGTCTTATCTTTAAGAGAGTCAGGAATTTTTGGAAATAGAATATAGGAATGTATCCTGAGTGCTAAGCAATATTCTATCTCTATTAGTATCTCGTCCAGTGATCTTCTGTATGCAACAGGGAGTGATTCTATTCGCTCATTAATTCCACTACCTTCTACTAAGAATAGTGGCATGACAAAGTCATCAGCAATAAGCGTAGTCTCCTGAGTTAATTTTCTGATACTTTCCGTTCTTCTATTTCTTCTTGGGCGTTGGATCATAATTACTTTACTTTTTCTGGAACTGGATCGTGACCTGACGATCCCCATGGGTGACATCTGCAGATTCTTTTGAGACCTAAAAATAGTCCTTTTATTGGCCCCCATTCTTGTATGGCTAAGATAAGATATTGTGAGCATGTGGGCTGATATCTACAATTAGGACCGAGTAGAGGCGATATTAATTTCTGGTACACCTTCACTGGAAATATTAATATGTAGGACAGTACCTTGGTCAAATATTGATTTCTTTTAGAAAGTCATCCTTATCTAATATGTGATAAGCTTTACGCTTCTTATCGACAAGAACATTAATAATATTTCTCTGATCTGAGAAGGATTCTGTGAGCAATGAGTTAGACACACTCATTGTAGAGAAACTATTCTGATCATTGACTTCGAGATATATCCACATGCCTTGTAAGTCTTTCTCGTCGAGTTCTTTTCCTATATAATCAGGGCTGATGATATGATCATCTACTTCTATAGATAAGCGATCCGAGATATAATTATAGATAATAGAATCCGAGGAAGCTGATTCCTGATCTGTGAATAACTTAAGCTCAGTACTATCTTGCTGTAACAATACGGTCTCTTCAAAATCATCGATAAATAGGAATACAGAAAACTGTATAGACTTCTGATCTGACTTATAGTGTATATCCGTCTTGCTCATATGAAACTCGTGAGCTGGATTAAATATGAGTAATAATATGGTGTATAGTATCTGAGTCATTATCTATAAGAAATGGATTGCTAATAAGGATAACCCATTTTTCTTACAATAAGTTTTATGAATTAATTTAACGTAGTGTTATATAAATGATTACACCATTATGGAATGTAATAGGTGATTTTAGTCAGCCACTTCTTTGGATCTTTCTCTTCGGTTGGATCTGTTACGTATTCTTCTACAATCGGCACATTGCTGAGTATTCCGTAATCATTCATGTACTCGTCTATGGCGTAATGTGCCTCTGCTGATCCTGCATAATCACCATAGTAATCTACTTGTATAGCTTTTCCTGCGGGGATCGTATGTAAGTTTGTTCCAGCTATTTCGATAGACTCTTTGACAGGAATACTGGCAGCCATATCTGTTGTACCATTAGTCTCATCCCATTTATAGAAAAGACCTCCTGGCATACCATCCATTTCTACTCCTGATGCTGTGACCTTACCGAATAATGAAGGTAAGTTACGAGAATAGAATTGCTGTACATTTCCCATTTCTATCTCTTGCCTTATAGTGACATAGTGTTTTTCTGGCATATTGACTTCTTGGATTTTATAGCCTTTGTAGATTTTGTCTTTAGCTCTTTTTTCTACAATTCCTTTCATCTTAGCCAGTCCTTCTTTGTATGTTTTCTTAAGCCCACCTTTCATAAATAGATTAAAGGGTCTAAATAATAGGTTAGTCTCTGCGCCATCAAACCCCCAACTCACCTTAGTCTTATTACCATCAGGTGTAAATGACCAATCAGAATATGATGTCCCATTGAATCCATTAAATTCTAAAGATGTACGGATGCTCTTTCCTTTCTCAGATGATACGATGGCTTGAGTCCCTTCGCCTATCTTATCATTGCCTTTCCACGACCACTTAGCACCTACGCCAGAAGTTTTCTCTGAGTACGTATTGATAGCATCAGGATCTAACTTAGACCAGGGTGACCATGCTTCCCAGTTTTTGAAGTCATTCACTTGATTGTATACCATGTTAGCGGGTGCATCGATGGTCATAGATTCTTGGAATACCATCTTCTTAGGCGACAAGAACATCAGTGCTAATACCCCTATCAGAAGTACTACCATAATGGCGATTAGAATGCGTAGAAATTTTTTCATTAGTTTAAGTTTGTAAAGTGCAAAAAATAGATAGCTAATTGATATGAAGTCTATCTTTTACGAACGTTTGTTTAGCCTGATTTTCTTGTATGCTTTCATGAAGAGTACCATCACTACTGCAAATATCAATATTCCTAATAAAGCATAACCAATATTAAGCATATTCTTACAGACGGCGAGTAATATTATGATAAGTAATAGTAGTGTAGGAACCTCATTATATAAGCGAAAACTCTCCGAACTCATAGTCTTGATGCCTTTATGAAGTTGCTTAATAATCTTGCGATTACGCTCATGATAGATTGTCAGTATGAGGACGAATATCATCTTAGAGTGCAACCAAGTATTAATCTTAAACCACTCTCCGCCATTATATATAATCATTGTAATACCCAATATCCAGGTCAATACCATAGCAGGTGTGCATATGATCTTATGCAGCCTACTCTCCATAATATGATACTGCTCAGAAAGTATAGTTCTCTTAGGTTCTTCAGCATCCATTGCTTCTGTATGATAGACAAAGAGACGTACGAGATAGAATAATCCTGCGAACCATGCTATGACGATTACGATGTGCAGGCTTTTGATTATTAGATATGTCATAATGGCTAAGTTAAGGCATCCTTAGCCAACCTACTAAGTTAGCTGCTTTTATATTCCAAGTGCCGTCTTGATTAACTAATTGATAAGACCCTCTGCTGGGGTTAGATGCACCACCATTCTGTTGGACGAACTCTACCGAGCTGTTATTAACCTTGGTAATGATAAATAGATGGCCAAAGTTATTTCCATTACCTGGACCGATGATGCATAGATCATCGACTTTTGGCTTATCATAATGCCTGTTACGATACTGTATCATGCCTCTTTTTTGATTTATCTTAGCATGAGAGACAGATGGATCATAGAAGTCCTTAGCATGACCATAGCTGTCTGGCATCTTATGGTGATAGATCTCATAATAGAATCGTTTAGCGAATTCTACACATTGATACTTAAGTCCGAGATTATAGCCATCATCAGTCACGTGTCTACCGAATACGTTACCCGCAGTTCCATTATAGTATATGTCGACACCTTTGTAATTATCCATGACAGATCCTGTCTTGGCATTTGTAATGTTCCTTCTTCTCTTTTTCTTTGCGCTCGACTTCACTTCTTCCTTAGCGAAGAGATTATCGAAGAAATTAATCTTAGAAAAATCAGGAATTATAGCATTCCCAAATAAAAAATAAGCTATGCTGCCGAAGATGAGAGCTGTGATTAGAAATGCCTTTATTTTAATGCTGTTCATGTGGCTGCAAATCTATGGATTGAAGATGGGATTTTTAAGCGATATTTAATATATCATTCTGCTTTTTTATAGTTTAAATATGGGAAGGATAATTTACTAATTGATGATGTGATAAGCATAGGCTGATGACATTAGTATGTTGGCTACTCTCGAGCAATATGTGGTGCAAAGACATTTATAAAATAAAGAACTTAGTCCAGATATTATAATCATATGACTGATTAGTATCAAGGCCTTAGCTTAATTGAGATGTTATCTTAAGACGGATGATCCAGATATTATGGTAAGCAGAAACTATATTACCTATCTTGCGGATTATAATTAATATTATACCATGAAGTCAGCGATTGATTTACTTATAACAATATCGACAATAATACTTTTAGGACTAAGTACTGCATCAGCGCAGAAGATGATTGTCATAGAAAAATTCACCAATACTTCCTGTGGCAGTTGTCCTGGGGCTTCGGTATTGCTTAAGGAGATCGTTGCTAATAATGAGAATGTCATATGGGTCAGTCATTACAAGAATAATGGATGGTTTGATAATCCATTAACGAATGATCAGACGGCTCAGTTGTGGCAAGATATTAGTGTGCCTGGTAATCCGCTTGGCATGATAGATCGTACGCCTGTTAATAATTATTTATTTGTCGTATCCAGAGATTGGGAAGAAAAAATAAATGAGCAACTATCAGAAACGACCGACGTCTCAGTGGATATAAGTCATCTGGAATATGATCAGGGAGCTCGTCTATTGGAGTTTGATGTAGATGTGACATTCAGTGCAGCGGTAGAAGAAGGTGATTATCGAGTGACAGCTATGATTGTAGAAGATTCTGTTACTGGACAGTCGCAAAATAGTTACTTTAATGAGGTAGCGGGTCATCCATTAGAAGGTAGAGGAGATATCATATGGAACTATGCACATCCTAATGTTGTCAGATCTATATTGGATGATACTTGGGGTACTACTGATGTTATACCGACATTGCCAGAGATAGGGAATACTTATACACAACATTATAGTTATATAGCTCCAGATGATTACAGAGTGCCACACTTTAAGATCGTGTGTATGATCAATAAATATACAGAAGGAGACTTATTAGATAGACAAGTCCTTAATGCTAATCAGGTGTATCTTGCGGATGAGTTGTGGCAACTAACTGATACAGATAATCTAACAGAAGATTCCAAGTTAATCGAATTGTACCCTAATCCAGCAAGCGATTTATTATATGTCAATACTTCCAAAATACTAGAAGCTATAGATATCCTTGACGCGAAAGGACAAGTTATAAAAAGCTTTTCTAATATGACGTCGGATGATCCGATTTCCTTGTCAGGTGTAGACGCTGGCATATATTTCTTAAGAGCAAAAGTAGATGGGCAGCAGATCGTGGAGAAGTTTTCTGTGATCAAGTAGGCTGTTGTGCTTCTTCTGGATTTGTAAAAAGAATGTCATACCTCCAGTTGTATTTTCTTTTACAATCAATAGGGTTGTTCAGAAGTAAGAAGTTATAATCCCAGAGGGATTACATTATGTTTAGCCCTGCAAGAATTGCAGGGATTAGGATATAATATCTGAGGGGATTTGGCAGGACAGAGTGGTGGTGCTAACCAACAAAATGACCAAAGTCATTTTGTAATGATGGAACTCCAAAAACCTTTGGAGGTGGGGTAGCTGAACAAAATCATGACAAATCGGATATACATGTTCCTCCTTATTGGCTGTATTTAACCAATTACTAAGCATTATTGTAATTTATAATAATGTAATAAACTGAGTGTAAGCAGATTGAATTACTTCTGAAAATCCCTCAATAAGCAGAGATAAACCATGAAAGCTCAATATCGCTCATCCTTGACATATGGCAACTTTTCCATCTTGACCACATCAAGACTAGGAAAGCCAAAGTCTTCTACGAGCTTTCCAGTGATCAGATAGCAACCCTTACCCTTGAATGGATATCGAGCTAATGTGTCAGGAAAATGAGTGGTGTCAAAAAATAAACCTTCCATATCTAACCACGTACCAAAGTTCATCAGTTTACGATTAGATGTTGTGACATTCTTGCGGGTGACGAAGTATCCTAACATTCTTACGGTCCTACCTAGATAATCTTTCATATGCTTAGTGAGTATATCTCCTCTATCTTCTGTAGCTATTAGGTCAAAAGGAGAGCAAAGTGAAAATCCCAATAACTCTATCTCATCAAATGCCTGCTCATGCTCCGTCTCTTGCAATATGGGAATGTCATAATCTTCAGTTGCTATACCGAATAGATGACCACTTCCGTTATGCTTCACCTCTGGGTTGTGTATGGCATTTTTTTGCCACATCAGTTCATACTTATTCTTACCAGAGAATCGGAATGCACCGATTCTGATCAGCAGCTCCAGCTGATCCTTACTGATGTCTACTCGACTGACAAAATCATCCATAGAATGGAATAGACCATTGTCTTCTCTCTCATTGATAATCTTAGTGACGACCTTTTTTTCTAATTGTGATATATGGATGAATCCGATGTATACATCATCGCCATAGATGGTTGTGAGATAGGTGCTGTAATTAATGCACGGTGCTTGGATCTTAGCACCACACATACGAGCCTCGTGGACGTAGAGTTCTGTGCTGTAGAATCCTCCAAAATTATTAATCACCGCTACCATGAATTCCTTAGGAAAGTATGTCTTAAGATAGAGACTCTGGAATGATTCCACGGCAAAACTTGCTGAGTGTGCTTTACAGAAAGAATAACCGCTGAAGCTCTCTATCTGTCGCCAGACCTCTTGGGTGAGCTCGTCTGGATAGCCACGATCTTTACAGTTTTTGATGTATTTCTCATGTAGATTTCTGAATGTATCAGAACTCTTCTTCTTACCTGTCATCATTCTTCTGAGGACGTCAGACTCATCCAGTTCTAGTCCTGCAAAGTGGTGTACGATCTTCATCACATCTTCCTGATAGACCATCACACCAAAGGTTTCCCCGAGATGCTCCTCGAATACGGGATGTATGTATGTGTAAGATTCTGGATGATGGAATCTATGGATATACTCTCGCATCATACCCGACTTAGAGACACCCGGTCTGATTATAGAACTGGCTGCCACAAGGTGTACATAATTGTCACACTGTAGCTTAGTCAGTAGTCCTCGCATAGCTGGTGACTCTATATAGAAGCAACCGATGCACTGACCAGACTTAAGTTGCTGCTTTACTTTGATGTCTTGCTTTATCTTTTCTACATCATGGACATCTACAGATCTCCCTTGGTTGCGAGCGATCAGTGTGACGGCATCCTTGATATGACCAAGACCTCGCTGGCTGAGGATATCATACTTGTGGAAGTGTAGATCCTCAGCACCATACATATCAAAGTGTGTAATGGCGAATCCCTTAGGCATCATCTGCAGTGCTGTATGATACGTAAGCGGCTCCTCGCTGATAAGTATTCCGCCAGCATGTATGGAGAGATGATTAGGAAATCCCTCGATCAGCTTACCATACTTAAATATATGCTTAGCAAATGGATGGTGCTTATCAGTCGCCATCGGTTCGGATACGATCAGATCGATGTCAGCTTTAGGCAAGCCGAGTACCTTGCCTAACTCTCTGATGATAGACTTCCCCTTGAATGTACTATAGGTTGCCAGTAGGGCAGTATGCTCCTTGCCATATCTCTTAAATATATAATCTGTCACATCATCTCTCTCATCCCATGAGAAATCTATATCAAAATCTGGTGGAGAAATCCTGTGTGGATTGATAAATCTCTCAAAATATAAATCTAAGTCCATCGGATCTACATCTGTAATATGAAGGTTAAATGCGACAATCGAGTTAGCACCACTGCCTCTACCGACATGATAATACCCGACGGTCTGAGCATACCTGACGATATCCCAAGTAATGAGAAAGTAAGCCGCAAACCCAAGCTGGTCGATAACCCCGAGCTCCTTCTTGGTTCTGGCCATTGCCTTCTGATCTCGATCTCCGTATCGCCGTACACAACCATTGAGAGCAAGCTTAGTCAGTAGCTTTATGTCACCAGATGTACTTCCGGTGAATGTCTGCCGATTATTCAGTGGCGTATCATGCATGCTTATCTCGCAGTCGTCGATCAGTCTTTCTGTATTATGTATGATCTGCGGATATTGCGAGAATATTTCCCTAAGTGCTGCGGTGGTATATATTGTCTCTGAAGCTTTAGCACAGTGACTATCCTGCAGTTTCCCTATGACAATATTGAGATCTATACATCTAAGTAACTTATGGGTCTTATAACCATCTCTATTAAGATATGTGATAGGCGCAAATACGACAAGCTTCTCCTGATGTTCCTTAAGGTATGAGGTGAATAGATGATTAACCTCACCTGGACGTACACCGATATATTCATTGTCACGTAAGTCTGCAATGGGCTTCGGCAGCTTTCGATAGATGACGTATGCATGTTCCCACTCTGGTGCTTCAGGTGGGATCGGCTCATTAGTCATCGAGTACTGAGTCAGATGTGTTGTCAGTTCTCGCCAGCCATCTCTATTGCGAGCGATTCCGGTGTAGGCATATTTAGAATTTTTGATACTGAATACAGTAATATTATTATCATGAGTCGTATCCTTCTGCGTCGTCCGGAATTCTATACCGAGTATGGGTTTGATATCATATTGTTCGCAAGCTTTGATAAATTGATAACCACAGGATGTATTATTGATATCAGTCAGTACCAGTGATCTGATACCCTTCTCAGCTGCGGCTGCGACAAGTTGCTGGGGAGATAATGTCCCATACTTAAGCGAATAATATGTATGACAATTAAGGTGGATACCTAAGTTTTAGCTGTTTGGTATAAATGAAAAAATATAATAGCAAATGACTATAATCAGAACAGACTATGTTGATAATTACGACAATAATATGCCGATATATCTGACAAATATGTTATGAATATATTAGAAATACAATAGTTGTGGATAAAAAAAGTGAAATATGCTAGCCTGAATATAGATGTCGATAGGTCGTACCGCTGTTAGCAAATCATATGTATAGATGTAGATTCTATAACCTATAACAGATTTTTGTTATAAGACAACTAATTGACAATTAGGAATTTATGGTATTGAATTGCCTAGATATCTCTCTATCTTGCTAGACGATTTTAATAGACCAAGAGTTCAGAAGTATGAATCCAAAAACCTTAACCCTTTTAGTATGGGGTATCATTTCTATGTTTGCTACAGCAAGCATAGCAGACCCCTCATTTGCCCTGAATGATCCTCGATTACCTTCGCTAACACTAGATTTCGATGAGTGTGTTGCTTTTACAGGAGGATCACAATTTGATTATGCCGAATTTACAGCAAAGGAGAATAACTTCTCTCAGTGTAGTCAGATACAATTATCTAATCCACCTAACGTATTCCGAAGTAATGTAGCAGGCAATGCCCACTCTTGTGCACCTGGTATCGCTAACTCAAGAGCAATGTGTATAGATGGAAGTCCTAATTGTACATATAATCCTAATAGTATCAAGGCACTTAAATTTAATGTCAATGTGACACCAGGACCCTCAGGTATCGGTACACTGGACAAGGTATCGTTCTACGAGCAAGCTCCAGAGATCTATACAGTTAACCTAGGCGAGCAAGGACTTAATAACTATCCTCAGCTTATGACTGTACGTGTCTTAGCTAACGGTCAGGAAATATACAGATCTGATGCCTTAGCTACTCAGAGAAATTGGAATATTACACAATTAGACTTTACTGATGAGACGGGATTTCAGGTGACACAGTCTACAACTTTCAATTTTGAGATATTGCCTTACTGTCCAGTGGGTAATGGTGGTAAGAGAATAATTTGGGATATAGATCAGTTAGAGATCATAGGAAATTGTAACAGCATATACAGTGGTACGATAAGTACTAATGATATAACGAATATATGTGCTAATACCAATACAGGTGGGGTGGTTAATGTTTCAGTAGCTTCAGCATTCGGACCACTGAGAACACTTGTGGTGACTGATGAGTTAGGTATGATAGTGCAATTGCCAGCTGGTCAGAGTGTAGACTTCAGAACATTCTCTAATGGAATATATAATATATCCCATATCGTGTACGAGCCAGGAATCATTGGTTTGAATATTGGTAATAATATATCTAGGCTCAATGGATGCTTCGATCTATCGAATTCCATTAATGTCAATAATAATGTTCTTACAGGTGGTAACATAGTCTTTGATACTGGATTTTTTGATGCATATATATGCGGTGATGATTTTGCAAGTAATCAGGTGACTACACAATTATCTAATGCAGGCGGAAGATTTACAACATATATCCTATTAGATAATAATAATACGATCATTCAGACCTTTCAAGGTCCAGGATTTGATTTTACGAACTTACCTACTGGTTCTTACAATATAGTAGCCGCTACTCATAATGGACAATTTCATAATTCTGTTGTAGGGGCACAGTTGTCAGACTTAGCAGGTTGCTTTGCCCTATCTAATAATCTAAGAGTTATTAAGGATACACTGCAAGTCGGTACGATATCTATCAATGGCCAGAGTCAGCTAACTCTATGTAGAGCGACGACGATGAGTATTACGCTAGATGTGACAGGGCCTGTGAGTAATACGATCAGATATGTTGCAGTTGGTTCTACTGGACGTATACTTAACATATATGATAATCTTCCGATTAACATATCTAACTTTATAGAGGAAAGAATCGAAATAAGACAAATTAGTTTTTTCGGTCGGTTAACTAACTTTCAGGTTGACCAATTGCTAAGCGACGTACGAGGTTGCTTCTTATTATCTAATCCTGTCATCATCACTAATGTACAGGTAGAGGGTGGGCAGATAATTACTGATGATAACCTGACAGCCATAGAAGTATGTATAGATGATGGTCAGCAAGAAAATATTGTAGTTAATCTATCAGGTAATGAAGGCGCTCAGAGCGACTTCTTAATTCTGGATTCTAATGGCAACATTCTCAATATTACCGATGATAACATTTTTAATTTTGAGAGAGTCCCGCCAGGGAATTGCAGAATCGTCCACATCAGTTACCAGGGTATGATCACAGGCCTGCAGAATGGTATGAATGTGAGTGATATAGAAGGATGCATAGATTTATCTAATCCTATTACTGTTACAAGGTTAGAACGATTTGACTGCGAAGGTGGATGTAATGTTGCAAGTGGGACACTTATCATAGATCGGAATACATTATGTCGCGGTGTAGCTACAGATGACATTATATCAGGAAGTGTGACGGGTGCAATAGGGAATGTACAACAAGTCATCGTTACCGATAATACTGGAATCGTTCTCACAATAGCTAATAACTTTCCTATTGATCTCAATCAATATGAAAATGGCAATTACATGATATATGCTTTATCATCTTTTGATGATACACGAATATCTGTAGGAGATAATATAGCTGATATAGATCATGATTGTTTTGACTTATCTACGGCTACAGCATTAAGAATAGCAGAGAATATAGCTGGTGCAGTTAGTCTTTCTGATGGAAGTACAGATATATCTATATGTGTAGGAGATACATTATCTGATGTTCTTAATTTTGCTAACACAGGATCTTCTATTAATTACATCTATGCAATTACAGATTCTGTAGGAGTTGTTCTCCAATTATCAGATACAGATAATTTTGATTTTAATGATAGCCCTATAGGAAGGTGTAATGTATATGGAATTGCATTTTCAGATTCTGTATTATTGAATCCTGGTGATAACATCACTTCCCTTACTTCTGTTAATGGTTGTGTAGAATTATCGAGCAATTTTATAACCATCAGAAGATTTGATAATGGAGTGATATGTGGTGAGATAATATGCGAAGCAGAGGGAGGCGTAATTACGATAGATAATAATAGCTTCTGTGTTGGTGATGGGATAGAAGACCTTGTAATAGGTCAGGTGACTGATGCAGTGGGATCATTCATGCAGATATTAGTTACAGACTCGGATAGTATAATTATCTCATTGCCAGATGGATTTCCCTTTGATGTAGAGTCTGCTGGTGCAGGTACATGTCTTATCTGGAATCTTGCAAGTACTTCTAACATTCCGTTAGTTACTGGATTACAAATCAGTGAGATCCAAGACTCTTGCTTTGCCTTATCAGAAAGTGTTTCATTTACTAGAACAGTCAACTTTGGTGGAGTCGTAACTTTACCGGGTAGTACGACCAGTATAGAAATATGTGTCGGAGATATGACTCCAGATACTTTGCAGTTTTTGACGACTGGAATAGGTATGAATTATCAGTATATAATTACAGATACATCTGATGTAATACTTGGATTGCCAGTAGGTGATATGGTAGACTTTAATAGTATAGCTCCAGGTATATGTAGAGTATATGGTATCGCTCATAACGCTTTATACACACAATCTGTTGGTGATACGCTAAGCTTACCGACGTTCCAAGGGAGGTGCTTCGACTTCTCTTCTAACTTTATTCAGGTCAATAGATTAGATGAAGGAATAATATGTGGAGAAACTGAATGCTTAGCTTTCGGAGGTGTGCTAAGTATATCTAATAGCCAGTTCTGCGTCGGAGATGGAGAACCAGACTTACTTGACGTGAATGTCGTAGGAGCATTGGGTGATACATTGCAAGTGATAATCACCGATCTGGATAGTAATATAGTATTATTACCAGAAGCACTGCCTATAGATATCGATGCATTCGATGCAGGAAGTTGTATTGTCTGGAATCTTTCTACTACAGACACTCTCGACATAAGTGTAGGCGATAATATTAATGATGTACAACTGGAATGTTTTAGCTTTTCGGAACCAGTCACCTTTAATAGAATAGAAAATTTTGGTGGTAATGTCAGTCTGATAGATAATGTTACGAGTATAGAATTATGTGTCTCAGATACGATATCTGATCTGCTAACTTTCCTGACGACAGGAATAGGGATGAATTATCAGTTTGTCATTACAGATGATAATGATACTATTATATCGTTACCTATTGGTGATAATTTTGACTTTACTAATGTGCCATCTGGTACATGTAGAGTATATGGATTAGCCTCTCAGCTACCGTTAGAATTATTAATGGGACAAGAATTAGTAGAACTTAATGACTTTAATAACTGTATAGATCTATCTAATAATTTTATAGAAATTATAAGAAGTGACACTGGTATAATATGTGGAGAGATGGAGTGTGATGTCAATGGTGGCATAGTAGAACTGGACAATACATTATTCTGTGTAGGAGATGGAGAAGAAGACCTTGTCACAGGTAGAGTAGTAGGATCAGCAGGTGGTTCTATGCAACTCATTGTTACTGATGCCGACAGTATAGTCTTAGGTTTGCCTTCAGGATTCCCCATCGATGTAGAAGGTTCTGGTCCCGGTGGTTGTATCATATGGAATTTGGCTTCTCAGACTGATATCGAATTATTACCAGGCATGTCGATTAATACTATTCAGGATAGTTGTTTTTCACTTTCTTCTGGTGCTGCTATCACAAGATTAGAAAATAATGGAGGTTCTGTATCATTAGAAAATGGTGATATGACCCAGACAATATGTGTCGGAGATTCTGTATCTGACTCATTGACATTTATTAATACTGGGGTAGGAGAGATGTATACCTATTTCGTCACAGATACGAATGATGTGATCATCAGTATACCATTATCAGATAATTTTGATTTCGAAGATGCAGGTGTGGGAATTTGTAGAGTATGGGGAGTAGCACATAATTCTTTGTTGAGTTACCAAGTCGGAGATACATTGATAGAGATAGATTTCTCAGCAGCATGCTTAGACCTATCTGATAACTTTATTGAGATTAATAGAGCAGATGATGATACAGCATGTACTGCTTGCTCAGCACAAGTCAATAATTGTACTGGAACAGAGGTAGGATTGATATTCGATGATGCTGTAGCAACTTCTGACAGTAGTATATGTATGGCTCTTAAGGTGACTAACTTTACGGATATTGTAACATTCCAAGGAGGTATGATGTGGGATCCTGATGATCTAATGTTCACAGGAACCCAATCCTACGGTCTGCCAGGTATGAGTGCTACAGGTTCATTTAATATAGATACCCTTGGTGGTACTGCTAGTTACGTTTGGTTCGATAATTCAGGTGGGGCTAATGCTCAGACTTTTGCAGATAGTACTACAATTTTTGAGATCTGTTTTGATGTCATCGGAGATATTGGAGATAATTCTCTAATCAAAGTCTTAGACTTACCTAATAATATAATTCAAGTATCGTCTCAGAGTGGGGTACTGGACTATTGTCAAGATGATGGATGTATTACAATAATTGAGGGATCTGATCTTATATTTACATTGATAGCGGAGGATATTGTGACGATGGAGGATACCGTTTGTGTCGATGTGACAGTAGATAATTTTTCAGACATAATGGGTATGCAATTCGCCATGCAATGGGATACTACCTTCATGTGCTTTGACACGGTTGTTAATAACAATACTTCCATAGGAATATTCCAAGGTGCCTTCTTTGAAGATGAAGATATTTTAAGATTAACGTGGAATAATAATCCGACAACTGTCGCAGATGGAACCCTGTTATTTACAGTTTGCTTTGATATAAAAGATAACAATTGTGATAGTTCTTCATTCTTCAATTTTGTAGACGATATTACACTTATTGAGATCGTAAGTGGCTCAACATCTATTCCTTTTGCATTGGAGAATGGATCTGTAACATTAGAGTGTATGGAGCCTGTTATTACACAGGGAGAAGAGATTATATATTCTATCTCTCCTAATCCATCTGATAACTTACTAAGTGTCCGTCTGGAACAGATGCCTGATGAAGAGTACACTATTTACATACATAATTCTTATGGACAGAATATATATACTGAAAGGTATAAAGGTGATGAAGGGTTAGTGGAATTAGATATATCTCAGTATCCAGATGGAATCTTATACATGACCATAAGTGCTGAGAACAAAATTAAAACACAAAAATTTATTGTATTACATAAATAGATCAACGATTGACTATGTTTTTACGTTATATATTTAAGTCTTCCCACAGAGTCATATTTATTGCTATTCTTGACTCTTATTTTTCAGATATCTTATAACGTATTTATATATCAATATCTCGCTACATCATGTAGTGCATGTTGACAACATTGAATTTTTTCAGAAAATTTGAAAATCATTATGGACATTATACCAAAAACCAAAATCTTACTTACAGCTATATTATGCATGCTTTCTGCTGTCATAATACATGCGGAGAACGAACCTAATATTGTAAATCAAAACACACCTTTGCTATATTTTAGTTTCGATGATTGTGTGTCATTTGCTGGAGCTTCCAGTAAAGACTATTCAGAATTTACCCCGACTCAGTTATCATATGCAGAATGCAGTGAGATAGAGATGGGACTTCCAGGCTACCTTCTAAGAGGTAATGGATTTCCTCATTCTTGTGCACCTGGAATCGGTAATTCGTTAGGGATGTGTATAGAAGGAAGTAATAATTGTAGTTATGATCCAGGCAATAATGCTTCCCTGAGAGTCAATGTAAGAGTCATTCCAGGATCTAACGGGATAGGCTCATTAGATAAGTTAACTTTCTTTGAGAAAGGGCCTTCACAATTTGTAATCGCAGGTGGATCATCTGGATTGAATAATTACCCGACTCAGTTAGGAATACGAATACTTAGAGATGGAAATGAGGTATACAGAAATATCATAGCAACATCTAGAGATTGGAATTATACAGAAGTCGAACTTGGAGCTTTTTCCAGTTTTATGGTAACGACTCCTACTGATTTTCTGATCGAGTTTTTACCTTTTTGTCCAGTAGGCAATGCTGGTCTTATGCAAGTGTGGGATATAGATGAGCTTAATATCATCGGAGGCTGTAATAATATAAATGCAGGAATAATTTCTACAAGTGATAATACTAATATATGTGCATCGGATGCGAGTCAGGGTGTACTTGATTTTTCTTTAGGTAATGCGTTTGGAGGTACAACAACTTGGATAGTAACTAATACGAATGGAGATATTGTACAGATTACGTCTTCTTCTACTATAGATTTTAGATCATTACCAGCCGGCGATTATACCGTCAATCATCTAGCCTATGAGACAGGTTTTAGTGGATTGGCTGTAGGGAATAATATTTCCAATTTCACAGGATGTTTTGATTTATCTAATGATATTTCGGTTTCGAATATTCTGGTTGCAGGAGGTCGGTTGATATCAGAAGCGGGTTTCATCGATGCATTTATATGTACTAATGATGCTGCAAGTAATCTAATCAATACTAATCTGACTGGATCGCTAGGTACATTTACAACATATTTATTAGTAGATGAAAATGATATCATTTTAGAATCATTTGTAGGTCCTTCATATGATTTTAGCAATCTTGTAGATGGTGAGTATTATATATATGCGGCAAGCCACAATGGTCAGTTTTTTAATAGTGTGGTCGGATTTCCACTGAGTCAACTGTCAGGATGTTTTGAGCTATCTACGGCATTACGAGTGATCAAGGAAATCATAGAGATAGGCACAATATCATTCAATGGGCAGAACGTGATAGACTTATGCGGAAGTGAAGGCATGATGCTTACCCCTACTGTAACAGGTCCTGCCGCAACTAATGGTAGATATATAGTTACGAATGCTCAAGGAAGAATACTTAACATCGTAAGTAATCCACCGATTGATATTACAAACCTTACGGAGCCAGTTGTTCAGATTAGACTCATAAGTTTTATAGGTCGTATATCTAACTTAGAAGTGGATAGCAATATTAGTGATGTGACTGGTTGCTTCTTATTATCTAATCCTATTACAATAAATAATGATGACATAGCTGGCGGAACCATCGCTACGGTTGATGGAGAAACTCAGTTGTCTATCTGCCTTAATGATGCGAGTCAGTCTACATTTTCGGTAAGTCTCTCTGGTAATTCTGGAGATGTATCTACATATATAGTCACAGATGATAATGGGAATATTCTTGATATTACCGATGATGCTTCTTTTGATCTTTCAGGCGCTGGAGTAGGTACTTGCTCGATTTATAATCTGACATATGTAACAGGTCTTACAGGTCTCGCTGTCGGCAATGACTTCACAGATCTTTCAGGTTGTTTTGCTTTGTCTAATCCTATCACAGTAGATCGTATTAGTTTGATGTCTGGTAGCCTGACGGATGGTGATGGAAATTCTTCATCTACTATATGTTCTGGTGATGGCAATGCTGATGTAATAAATATTACAGTTTCAGGTACAGATGCACCATTTTCTATATACGTTGTTACAGATGCTGATGGTGATATATTGCTCTCACAAGAAAGTAATAATTTTGATTTTGAAGGTCAGCCAGAAGGAGATTGTCTTATATATAATGTCGTATCATTAGATGCTCTTACCATACAGAATGGAACTAATATCAGTTCTATATCTGGATGTGTAGATGTCTCAGATTTTTATACAGTGACACGATTGTCTATTGCAGCAGCTACGATAGCTACTGAAGGTGAGACGGAATTATCTATTTGCCTTAATGACCCTATGCAGAGTAATTTTACAGTAGATATTGCTGGAGGTATAGGCGATGAGTCGATCTATATAGTGACGGATAGCACAGATAATATCTTAGAGGTAACTGCAGATAATGCATTCGATCTATCTACAGCTGGTGCAGGAAGTTGCAGAATATATAATGTAAGTTATACAACAGGTACTACTGGAATTGTAGCAGGCAGTAATCCATCTAATTTCGATGGATGCTTCGCATTATCTAATCCGATAATCATAGATCGTGTAGATGTCAGTGCAGGTACGATTGCGGATGCAAGTGGTGATACAGAATTCACTATATGTTCTGGTGATGGTATATCAGATATTATAAGCGTGGTTGTGACTGGAGAATCTGCTCCTAACTCTTTCATACTGATCACAGATACTGTAGGTCTAATCCTACAGATTCCTGGTACAGATTCATTTGATTTTGAAGGTATACCAGATGGAGTATGCCAAATATATAATGTGGCTTCACTGGAGGCAATAACTCTTTCTGACGGGCTCAATATTAATGACATTATAGGTTGTGTAGATATATCTAATACCATCACAGTTACGAGAAGTGCAGTCGATGGAGGAACACTTACCGCAGCTGATGGCACGGATTGCATCGGTCTTATTATCGGCGATACAGTAGAGGATTCTATAGCAGTTGTCTTAGCTGATAATATCGGAGAGACTTCTTCTTATGTAATTACAGATGCATTAGGTGACATTGTTTTATTACCCACAGATCCACCATTTGGCTTAGACAATGTGATAGATGATAGCTTGTATATTATTAATATTTCTTACAACGGTATGATCTCAGGACTATCTATAGGAGGTAACTTAGGATCAGTTACTGGTTGCTACAGTCTATCAGATTCTATCAAGGTGGTTGCTCAGAATCTAAGTGGAGGAACACTCATGACTAATGATGGTCTTACAGCAGTATCAGCATGTCTTGGCGATGGAATAGATGACATTATAGATGTAACACTTACAGGCAATCAAGGACCCCTTTCTTCATATGTGATTACAGATGATTCTGGAGATATATTAGGATTGCCTATGGATCCACCTTTTGATCTTACGGGAGCTGGTAATGGCGTATGTAGCATTTATAATATCTCCTATATGATGGGTATAGAGGGACTTATGGTGGGAGGCAATATATCTAACCTCATGGGTGTGTTTGACTTAAGTAATCCAATCATAGTTACAAGATCAGAAGTGGATGGAGGTACTATTATGGCTAATGTTGGTGGTGCAGGAGCAGATACTATATTTACTATTTGTTCTGGCGATGGAATATCTGATATGCTTAATCTTTCTGCTGTGGATACAGTCGGAACTGACATACAATGGATAGTTACGGATACTATGAATAATGTTATAGAAATATCCGATGATGCTCCTCAAGATTTTGAAGGTGTTGCCGGTGGCACTTGTTATATATATGCATTGGCTTCTTTGCCTGGATTAACTGGCTTAGAAGTGGGAGATAATTTGTCAGGATTAGCTGGTTGCTTTGACTTATCTAATGCAGTGACTATTACAAGAAATGAAGTCAGTGGAGGAAGTCTAAGTCTTCCTGATGGTTCTATTGCAGATACAATAATTGTAGGTGATCAGGTCACCGATATTATTGCATTTGCATTAGCTGACAATATTGGTGATACATCACTTTGGTTATTAACAGATACAAGTGGTGTCATCTCTATGATATCAGACACGTCTGATTATGACTTCAATGATTTTGAGATTGGTGTATGCCAAATATATAACCTGTCATATATAGAAGATGTGACAGGTCTTGCAGTCGGGGGCAACTTAACGGATATAAGTGGTTGCTTCGAATTGTCTAATGCAGTAACGATCACCAAGTCAGTTATTTCTGGAGGTACGATAGCCAGTGTAAGTGGTGAAATAATATTAACAGCTTGTCTTTCTGATATGGAGGCTGACTCATTATTTACCACAGTAACTGGTGAGGCTGGAAGTAATCTGACCTGGTTAGTAACTGATACATCAGGAGTTATAAGAGAAATTACTCCAGATCCTGAGTTTGATTTTTCTGGTGCTGGCGCCGGTATATGTTTAGTCTGGCATTTATCTTACGAAGATAATCTCATGGGCTTAACGGTCGACGAGAATGTTTCAGATTTCATGGGCACATTTAACTTATCTAATAGTATCTTAATAAATAGGGAAGATATCATAAGTGGGACATTACTTACGACTGATGGAGAATCTATGGTGACTATTATGGTCGATGATGGAATGGCTGATGACATAGATGTCGTGGCACCAGTGGTAATGGGAGCAGATACATCTATTTGGTTGATCACAGATTCTGATGGATTGATATTAGGATTGCCTATGGGTCCACCATTTGATTTTGAAAATGCTGGTTCTGGTACATGTCAGATCTGGTATCTAAGTTACACTAATCCGACTACAGGCATAGCGGTAGACAATAATGTATCAGACATTATGGGTTGTTATGAGTTATCTACTCCTGTGACAGTGATTAGAGAAGGACTCATGGGAGGTATGCTTAGCACCTCTGATAATCTTACTCAAGTTGCTATATGTGCAGGTGACGGTATTCCTGACCCTATAGATGTTATTCTTACTGACACTACAGGTACACTATTTTCTTGGGTGATTACAAACTCAGCAGGCGAAATATTAGATTTACCGATGGGGCCACCCTTTGATTTAGAGGGTGCAGGTGTAGGGACTTGCCTTATCTATCATGCTTCTCTTGCATCTAACGTGATGGGTCTGGCTGTAGGTTCTAATATTAATAATCTAACGGGTAACTTTAATCTATCTAATTCTATTACAGTCAATAGAAGCCTATCAGAAGGTGGTATGTTAACTACGTCTACTGGCGACACTGAAGTCACGGTTACATTAGAAGATAATTTTCCAGAGTTAATAGGTGTAAGTATAAGTGGTACAAGTGGTGATAGTATGACTTGGCTTATAACAGATACTTTAGGATTGATTATGGAGTTGCCGACGGGGCCACCATTTAATTTTGAGAATGCTGCTGTAGGAGTATGTCAGATATGGAACTTAAGTTATGGAGCTGGAACGACTGGTATTGCATTAGGTAATAATGTAAGTGATATCATGGGATGTACTGACTTATCTAATCCGATAACTGTAACTAAAGAAGCACTTGTTCTTAATTCAGGTATGATCATATTTGATGATGGAACTATGACTCAGACTATATGTGCAGGTGATGGTATAGATGATCCTCTTGGGATTACGCTGACAGGTAACATAGGGCCTAATTTTAATTATATTGTTACTGATACCTTAGGTGATATACAAGGTCTGCCACCTGGAGGAGGAATGGATACCTCTATTAATTTAGAACAAGCCGGAGATGGTGTATCTAGAATATATCATATCGCTTATGCTAATGGAATCTCAGGATTGACGATAGGTCAGAATCTATCAGGACTCATGGGGAACTTTGATCTATCCGACTCACTCGTCGTTATCCGTAATGGAGTCGATGGCGGACAAATACAATTATTAGATGGAACGACTGCTGTTACTGTAATGGTAGGAGATGGTATGCCTGATAATGTCGTTGCTACTTTATCAGGCGCTGATGGTGATAGTACAGTATGGATTATAACTAATTCTAACAATGATATTTTAGATACAACTGATGTATTACCTTATGACTTTGATGATTCAGAATCGGGTAACTGCCTCATATATAGCTTAAGTATTAATGGAACAATTACTGGACTTCAGATAGGGAATAATACAAATGATATGGTCGGTTGCTTCGACTTGTCTAATGCAATCTCTGTTACTAAAATTGGACTTACAGGAGGTATGATTACTACAGCCGATGGTGGTACGACTGCGAGTGTCTGTTATAACGATATGGTTATAGACTCTATAGACGTATTAATAACAGGTAATAATGGTCCAGAAGAACAATGGGTCATAACAGATGATATGGGAGTTATATTAGAATTGCCTATGGGACCACCTTTCGACTTTACGTCAGCTGGTGTAGGTATATGTAATATATACAATGTAGCGTTTGATACAGGTCTGACTGGACTGACAATAGGTGAGAATATTAATACACTGATGGGAATGTTTTCTTTATCTAATTCTATTACTGTCACAAGATTAGAAGCAGAAGGAGGAAGACTTTTCTTGCAGAACGGTTCTGTATTAGATTCTATTATTGTCAATGATATGATGCCAGATGCGATTGAGGTTTTACTTTTTGATACAATAATTGGCGACCTTAATTCCTATCTGATTACGGACCTTAGTGGTAATATCTCTGCGATACAAGACAGCACGACTTTCATATTCGAAACGCAAGGTGGAGGTACATGTCAGATATGGCATATGAGTTATGATAATGCACTTACGGGATTCTCCGTAGGTAATAATGTCAGTGACTTTGTGGGTTGTTTTGATTTATCTAATCCCGTGACGATTGTCAAAGATGGAGTAAATGGTGGAATGCTAATGACGACAGATAATCTCACTTCTATAAGTGTATGTACGGGTGATGGAATAGATGATTTTGTAGATTTTATACTGACAGATACTTCTGGCACTAATCAGCAATACATCTTAGTTTCTCAAGGAATTATATTGGTCAATCAACTATTCCCACCTTTCAATTTTGAAAATTTTGCGGGTGGATTAACTGAATTTCAGTTTTATAATATTGCTTACGAAAATGGATTGTCAGGACTGGATGTAGGGCAAGACTTAGTAGATCTGATGGGTGTATTCGATTTATCTAATCCAATAGATGTCACTAGAAACTTTAATTCTGTCGGCAACATTTCTGCTAATAATGCATCAGCAGTCAGTATAATAATAGGAGAAGGCATTAATGATTCGATCTTTGTCGATATCCCTACGATTGTGGGAGATACAAGTTCACTCTTAGTGTTTAATACTGATGGACAAATATTAGAAATAACCAATGATACATTATTACTTTTTGAAAATTCTACGGAGGATACATGCTTTATAAATCTACTTGCTTATTCATTTGGATTAGAAGGTCTTGAAATCGGAAATACAATTGATAGCTTAGATGGATGTTACAATTTATCTAATAGCGTTTCTATTTTTAAGAAAAGACTTAATGCTGGTCGATTAGAAATAGTAGGTGGTGATACGACAGCCACTTTCTGTGTCGGAGATGGCATTGCAGATATTCTACAATTGAGTCTGACAGATACATTAGGAGCTAATCAGACTTATGTAGTCACAGATAGTTCTGGATTGATTCTAAATGTCGAGGCAGAAGCTAGTAGTATTAATTTCGAAGGTGCAGGTGAGGGCGTATGCTTGCTCTATAGTATGGTATTTGCTAATGGTGTAACAGGGTTAAGCACAGGCCTTAGTATCAATGATATCAATGGTTGCTTCCTACTTTCTAATGCAATCGAAGTTACACGTACATCTGTCATTGGTGGGATGGTGAGATTGCCGAGTTCACTTCAAGATACAACAGTGTGTGTAGGAGACGGCATGGCTGATTTACTATCATTTACAACTACGAGTAATGCCTCACCTTATGTGTATGTAGTTACTGATACTTTTAATGTAATAGATACAATAATTACTGGCAGCACTTTTAACTTTGAGAATAGTCCAGAAGGTGTCTGTAGAGTATGGGGTGTATCTTATACGGGAACATTTATAGCGACTAACGGAGATACAATAGGTGTCAGTACTCTGTCGACTGAGTGTGCAGATATATCAGGCAATCCTATAACAGTTACAAAAGAAGATTGCCCAGGTATACCAGTCATCAATGAAGTTACTGCAGCTAATATGGTAGAGATACTTAATGTAGGTGTCGATACAATAGATATTACGGGATATCAATTATGTAATGACGGTAACTACCAAGCTATAAGTGCAGGCGACGTTAATTGTGGTGATCTGCTGTTAGCTCCTGGTGAGCTTGTGGTGATAGATTTGACTACGTTTGTGATAGATCCTATGGATGGAGAGATGGCATTGTATATAGATAATAATTTCGGCAGTAATCAGTCTATTGTAGATTATGTACAGTGGGGTACAGCTCAGCACCTTAGAACCAATATTGCAATCGGAGCAGGAATATGGACAGCTGGGGATTTTGTCAGTGCTTTCACTGCACCTAATGTACTCTCGTACGATGGGGATGGAGATAGCTCCACTGACTGGTCAGAAGATGTCGCTTCATTATGTATGATTAATCTCACGGATCCTAATGGACCGTTAGAATTTAATTATAGAATATATCCGAATCCGTCATCAGAATTACTTAGTGTACAACTAATGGAAATCTCATTAGAGCCGATAGTGATAGAAGTCTATGATAGTAATAGCCGATTATTAGATACTCGAAAGGGTACTAGCAGATACGCAACGAATATTGACTTACAAGATTACAATGAAGGCATCTACTATGTCAGAGTAACTGTAGGAAAGAAAACAAAGACTAAGAAATTTATAGTTATAAAATAAATCAAACAAAGCGTTTTTGGATAAGGAGAACACTGTTATGGTGGTCTCCTTTTTTAATGCCTATTCTGGTCTGTTAGATTTAAGTACAGATATCTTAGACAATATTCAGTTTGCTGATGTTGTCATTAAATAAGATTTCTCTTTAAAATTTCTCAAAAAATCCATGCGGGTGGTTCCGATATGGTACAATAATGTTAGTTTTTATTTGTCCATCAATATTTTGTTAAGATTACTGAATCTTAGAATTTATTAAAATTGTAAGATTTAGTTTAGAAAATTAATTATTGATAGATAGATTAAGGGGTCGCTTTTAGCGATCCCTTTTTTTGGGATAGTTCAATAAACTGTGTCTGGTTAAAAAATATTGATATAATTATTCATTGTAATTAATCGTAACGCCAGACTATGTTTTACGGAAGAACTGTCAAGGCTGGACCCGTAGGGGCCATTTATTA